>Ga0183100_1000861_pt1 | contig 18633 bp, 16 predicted proteins | sample Biomet2_FD_127789 | JGI IMG/M metagenome (GOLD analysis project Ga0183100, IMG submission 127789) | Microbial communities from bioreactor (seeded with anoxic lake sediment) at LBNL, California, USA - Biofuel metagenome 2 | ecosystem: Engineered > Bioreactor > Anaerobic > Unclassified ...
AAGAAAATAGAATTAAGTTCCTTTATAATTATAAGTTCACGTTTTTGGAACAAAAACGTTCATTAACTGTTCGCTTGCGAACACTTCACTGCGACGTTAGTCGCACTTCACTTGTGCTGAAAGCACAACTTCACTTGCACCTAGTGCAACTTCACTGCTCCTACACCTTCATCTCCACAACCATAAGCAGCGAAATGACCCCCATGGTATACAGGACAAGTCTATTACCATAACCTTTGGGTGTGATGAAGAAAAACACTAAACCAGCAACCAAGCATAAAAGCGTAATAAGAGTTAATGAGAAGCTTTGCCGCAAGCTTACTATGGTCTTATCACGAATACGCTGCCAAGTTGGCCGTAATATCCCATAAATGACTATAGAAGCTAAGAACTTATATATTATTGTCCCCAAAAATAATTCAGCCACGAAATCATTCACAAAAATAATTCCAAACAAAATAGTGTAGGGTGCCATTTGAATGATGTCTGTAAAGAGAGGAATAATCGCTGCCGCAGTGGTAGAAGAAAGCAGGCATAAAAAGAAAAACAACATATATTGACGCCAACTGCCTAACAGTAGTACATCCTCATCTCTGCCCTTAATTCCCTGCCAAACTTTAAAAGGAACATAGGCCATGGCATAGTTACCAATAACGCCCCCTATGCTGCCGAGAGTCAATGTCCCTCCCACTAAATCTCCGATAAAATTACCCAACCCACAGGCAATTGCCCCTACGTTACCAAATAGTAAACCAAAACATATTGGGAAAGCATTGACCGGCCTGATTTCAGTAATTCCCGGAATAATAACAAAGCCCTTGAACGCAATGGCTGTTACAGCAAAAATAGCCGTAAGTAATGCACCTACAGTAAGTTTTTCCGTCATATTATCAGTCCGCATAATATCACCTACAAAATCAAAAATTTTAGAGCAGTTTCTAGCACTTTGTCATTAATAGTCTATTTACCATGCAAGTAGTCTATTAACTGTCTAGCCATGCGACCGTTGCGTCCAGTATGGCTCATTTCCCATTTAATTGCCGCCGCCTCTAAATCTTCTTGGGCAATGTCTAGGCTTTCCGAACGAGCTATGCTATTTAACATGGTGAAGTATTCTGCTTGATTAATCGAATCGTAGTAAAGCTTGATGCCAAAACGATCAGCCATGGAAACCTTTTCGTTAACGCTGTCCACATTGTGCAGTTCGCTTTGGTCCTGGTCTTGCCATACCTCTTTAATAATATTCCTTCTGTTAGAGGTGGCATAGAATAAAACATTGGGCGGTTTAACCTCTAGCCCTCCATCCAAAATAGATTTCAAGACTTTATATTCCACTTCAAATTCCTCGAAAGACAAATCATCCAAGACAATAATGAATTTTTTCCCCCATTTACTTAAAGCTTGCATAAGCTTGGGCAATTGCACAAAGTACTCCCTACTCACCTGTACCATGCGCAAACCATCAGCATAATACTCATTACCTACTGCCTTAATGGAAGAAGATTTTCCTGTACCTCTGTCCCCAAAAAGCAATACGTTGTTAGCCGGTTTGTCGTGCAAAAAAGCTTCTGTATTACGCATTAATTCACCCTTTTGAGTATCATAGCCGTAAATATCCTCAAAGGTCATGGTGGAATAGTTTTTTATCCCTGAGAGTGCCTGCTTTTCACCATCCCAGTTAAAGGCAACATTATCCGCCATAATGCCATATCCATATTTACCATAGTATTCACACATAAGTTTTACTGCTTCTTTGCCGGAAGGATCATAGCGAAAATCCATAAAGCATTTTTCTAAAATGCTCCTGCCATTAAACATTCTAATAGTCGTTGGTTTATAATTTCCTAGTAGATTATGGTTTTTAAAACGAGAAAAAACGTCTTCTAAAAAGTCACGCAGCAAAACAATGTCTTTAGCTGCCGCTTTTTTTAGTCCTTCCCCTACTTTGCCACTGTTTTTCTCTGCCACCAAGCTAAAAACATTTTCTTGATGACTAATAGCATGCAAAATATATTCCACAGGAATAACACCCATAAGTCCATATTCTTCAGCCTTATCAATTAATTTTCCAAACAGCTCGGCACTAAAAATTTCTTTAGGCCGACGCAAATCTTGAATAATTGGGTCCTCTAACAAATTGCGATAAATCATTAAGTTATTTAGACTGGCATAACAATTCATTTCTCTCCATCTCTTTTCCGTAAATTTGTTAAGAGTTCCCTAATGGTTTCATTTCTGTTAGGGGGAATTATTTCTGGTGCTATTTCTGCCAATGGAGCTAAAACAAATTCTCTGTTTTCCATATCTTTATGCGGCAGAACTAGCTTTTGTGTTTTTCTAATTTCTTGATCAAATAGCAACAAATCCAAATCTATGATACGCTCGCCCCAGTGTCTTGTGCGCACCCTACCCATTTTCTTTTCCACGGATAGGAGAACTTCTAGTAACTCTTCAGGTGATTTATGGTACTCTATCTTTATAGCTCCATTTAAAAAATCCGGTTGATCCTTAACTCCATAAGGCTTAGTAACTAAAAAAGAAGAAACTGCCAAAACCATAATCCCCTGTATTTTTAAAAGTTCAATGGCTTTAAGTAAATTTTCTTTTTTATTGCCCAAATTGCTGCCTAGAGCAACATATGCTAGCGACATTGTAAAATAGCCTCCAGCATGCGAATTATCCTAGTGTTTTCTTTGACATCGTGTACTCGTACCATGTGAACTCCGGCATAAACTGCCTGACAGCTGGCAGCCATAGTGCCTTCCAAGCGCTCTTCCGGGGGCAAGTCACCTAGGACCTGGCCAATGGTTTTTTTCCTTGAGGCTGCTAAAAGCACAGGATAACCATGGCCTGTAAGAGCTGCTAATCCTTGCATAAGTTCTAGGTTAGCGGCTTTGTCCTTGGCAAATCCAATGCCCGGATCCAATATAATCTGTTGCCGATTAAGGCCCAAGGACAACATAGCTTCTGCCCTCTTCACCAGATATTCAGTTACTTCATCTACCACATTGTCGTAGGCAGTATTCTTTTGCATATTTTGGGGTGTGCCGCGCATATGCATTAATATAATAGGTGCCTGATACTTTAATGCTATTTGAGCCATTTTTTCGTCGGCTTCCCCAGCGCTAATATCATTTAAAATATCTGCTCCCGCTGAAAGTGCTGCTTCAGCCGTGGCGCTATGATAGGTGTCTATGGAAATGATGCTTGCTGGGTAAGCGGCCCTAATTGCTTGAATGGCAGGAACTACTCTGTCGATTTCTTCTTGGGGTGAAACACTGTGGGCCCCAGGTCTTGTTGATTCGCCCCCAACATCCAAAATCTCAGCTCCGTCTTCTAACATTTTTCCCGCTACTTGCACAATGTTTTCCAGCTTTGCAACCCGAGATCCGGCAAAAAAAGAGTCCGGAGTAACATTAATAATCCCCATTACCATAGTTTTTTCATAATGCAATTCCCGCCCATCAGCCAATCGAGTCACCGGCTTAGAAAAAGCTAATAAAGTTTCTAGTTCTCCAGCCAATTTATCTAGCCCAAAACAGCCCGTCGCTTTTAACTTTGCGCAAACAATACCATAGTGTTTTAAAGTACCCAAAAGCACTATGTCGCAATAATCCTTGGCACAGGTTACTGTGTCGGCAGGGACGGCGCAATCGCCACCACAGGCGAGCATTTCCTGCTTAATAATATTAGCGGCCGGCGTGCGTACATGCAAAGCTTTTAAAGGTAATATCCTGCTTTTTTTAGCCATAATTTTAACGCCGATTACATGTGTCCCGATGCTTTGCAATTCCGATAAGACCCTATCTTGAGCAACTTGTAAAATCATATGTACTCCTTACCGGGCGGATATGGAATTCGCCTCTACATTTTTTTCCACACAGGCAAAAGCACTGTGATTATGAATGCTTTCTATACTTTCTACCGTTACTTTGTACCATTGGATTCTGCCATCTTTTTCCAACTGCAAAGCAATTTCTCTTACGGCATCTTCTACGAAACGGGGGTTTTCATAAGCATGTTCGGTAACAAATTTCTCGTCCGGCCGCTTAAGTAACGGGTAAATAGGAGAACTAGCCCCTGCTTCTGCCATTACAGTAAGTTCTTCAAGCCATACAAGCTCCTTGGCTCTTATTTCTATTTTCGCTACTGCACGCTGGTTATGAGCCCCATAGCGGCTAATTTCTTTGGAACAAGGACATAAAGTGTGAATGGGAACTTCTACACACACATACAATTTAAAGTCTTTCGCTTTTTCAGCTCTATAGTGACAATTCAAATCTAAGAGGGCCTCTTGTCCCGTTACCGGGGCCGCTTTTGTTATAAAATAAGGGAATTCCATTTCTAACATGGCCTTTTCAGCTACCAATTTTTCCTTTAGAGTATCTAAAATTTTTTCTAAAGCGGTAGGTGAAACAGTGCCTAACTCTTGCAGGCACTCTACAAACCTGCTCATATGAGTTCCCCGTAAATCATGTGGCAAATCAACAGCCATAGTTATTTCAGCTACGGTATGCTGGGTACCTTTGGTTTTATCTTTCATAATGATAGGCCAACGCAAATTTTTTATTCCAACATGCTTTAAAGGTACTTGTCTTAAGTCTGCCTCACCTTGTACGTCTTTTAACATGAGTTACCCCCTATAAATAATGCCGCTGGTTTTGGTTTCCCAAACCTGCACTTCATAAAGCTTGTAATTATCTCCCTGCAAAGGTTTTTCTATTTGCTGCCATACCCAAATTGCAATATTTTCTGCCGAAGGTTGTGGTAATAAATCGTTAAGACAGGAATGGTCTAATTTGGCAACCACTAAATCTTGGACAATTTTCTTTAACTGTAGAAAGTCAATGACCATCCCCTCTGCATCCGGCATACCTTCAACTTGTACTACCAATTTGTAGGTATGACCATGCAGGCGTTCACATTTACCATGATAATTAGGCAAAAAATGGGCAGCATCAAACTCAAATTCTTTTAAACAAATCATATAGTGCCCTCCTCTTGGTCAAACCCATTTTGCCGCAAAGCTTCATAGAGTACAATAGCGGCAGAATTAGATAAATTAAGGGATCTAGCCTCACTAATCATAGGGATACGCACACAATCCTTCTCATTTTCCATCCGGAATTTTTCCGGCAACCCTGCTGTTTCACGGCCAAAAATCAAAAGTGAATCCGGACCGTATTCTACCTTGGTATAAGATTTATGTGCATGGGTAGTCAAAAGAAATTTAGGATTGTCCGGATATTTTTTTAATACTTCATAGACAGAATCATAATAATTAATATCTACCAAATGCCAATAATCCAGTCCGGCTCTTTTTAAATGTTTTTCATCAACAGAAAAACCCAAGGGACGTACCAAATGCAAGTGACAACCTGTTGCTGCGCAAAGTCTGGCAATATTACCTGTATTACCCGGAATTTCCGGTTCAACTAAAACTATATGCATGTTATTTGACCTCTCATTCATTTTACCATATTTCACTACCTGAAACGGATATAACTTTTTTCATTTTTTCATGAATATCTATGATTTTCTCGCAATAATTATTACCTGTAGCCCATTTACCATTTAATTGGGACCAATAATTGAAAAAACCATTTTTCTTTTTGCCGTCATGGACTAAGTAGTAACGCGGATCGATTATTTTCGTCTGGGGCGCCGCTAAAACGGAATAAGCCATGAGGTGCTGAATATGTGCTCTAACTCCCTCTAAGGGTGTAAAGAAATAGACGCCTCTGGTTGTAGCATTAGTAGTCCCTAGTCCACAGTAATTATTTTGTTCAGGCACGACAGTGCCACCAAAAGTAAAAAAGCCTGTTTCTAAAAGAGCTTGGCAAAGGGCAATATCCCATTTAATACCTTCACGGCCTGCTTCCCTATAATAATAGTCCACTATTTGTCCGGGGGTAGCGGCAATGGGTAATTTATTATTGTAAATTTTAATAAAAGCAGTTGCCTGATCCTTGGTTACCTCGCCTTTACCGGCAATAGTTATTTGCTTGTAATTAGCAGGTAAGTTCATGTCCAAGTCATTAGTGCCAAAAATCAACTTTTCAATTATGGCAAAACTAGCATCTTTGGTTTTATTATCTTTTCGTTCTAGCTTTTCTCCCTTTTTTTGAGGGTTATCTATTAAATCTACTAATGGCAAATACCCACCTTTGGCACTAATAACCATGTTTTTAGCTTTGATTGTACGATATTTATTATCTTGTGCCGTTATTCTACCGTTGGCGTCAGTTTTGTATAGTGCCGCTTGCACTGTTGATGGTGTAAAAGCAATATTGCTCCAAAGGCTCAAGGCAATTACACAAATTGGTAATTTTTTCATATATTACTCCCTATTTTTTTTGGAAAAACATACAAACTTAAAAACATAACTATAATAGCGGCTACAATACCTGTGGAGGTAGCATTCAAAATCCATAAGCCTTTTCCACCGTTACCAAATTGCAAAATAAGTGTCAATAAAACGCCAAACCCTGCTGAATAAAAAGCCCCTTTTGTTGATGCCTTCTCACTAAACAGACCAAATAAGAAAGGTGCAGCTAAAGAAACGGTCATAAGTGAATAGAAGATAGACAGAGCGGTAATAATATTAGACATAAAATGGGCCACAACAATCCCTAAAATACCACAAACAACTGTCGCTTTGCGGCTAAAGGCAAGTAGTTCCGTATCGGTTGCTTCAGTATTAAAAAATGTCTTATATAAATCTTTGGAAATAGAAGTAGAAAGCATAAATAGCACTGTATCAGCAGTACTTATCTCAGCAGCAAAAATTGCAGCCAAGGCCAAGGCCGCAATACCAAAAGGCATCATTTCCTTCATTGCCATGGGCAAAGCTAATTCCTGATTTTTAAGATCTGGGAAAGCAGCATAGGCACACATACCTATAAGTAAAGGGAAAAAAGCAAATATTAATTGTACCACGCCGTTAAGCAAAGTCCCGATTTTTACCGCACGAGTATCTTTGGCGCTGTAAATCTTGCCCACAAGGCCGGGAGAAATGCAAAATGCAGGAGTTAGCATAAGGAAATAACCAATAATAGTAGTATACCCTATACCGTCCCAGGCAAAATAAGAGGCGGTTTGGGCCGAATTACCTATGTTTTGCACTATAGAGCTTTGCAGACCGCTAAACCCACCGACATAGCTTAAAGCAAAGGGCGTTGCCACAATAAAACCAATTAATATTACTGCTAATTCTAAGATATTAACAATAGCCGCAGAACGCAGACCTCCTGCTGAAAAATAAATCGTAACAACCACGGAACCAATAATGATTCCGTACAATTTATCTACCCCTGCTACAACGTCTAAAATCCAAGCAATACCAATTAACTGTCCGGAAAAAAGAGCCAAGGTTCCCACAGCCATCATAGTTGAAGTGATAGCTCTAAAAGCCTTTGCGTAACGCACATCCAAATAATCACCCATGGTATAAAGGTTATATTTTTTTGCTGCTTCCCAGACCTTGGGTCCCACAATATAAGCTAAAATCAAAGACCCTAACCCAGAACAACCAATCCACCACCAGCTGGAAAGGCCATATTTATAGGCTAATCCTGTTACTCCTACGGTAGAACCTGCCCCTATATTTGCCGCTAGTAAAGTCGTAAATAAAAGCGGCCAGCCAAAACTTCTATTTCCTACAAAAAAATCAGCAGCTCCTTTCACATGCCTACCTATGAAATACCCTATGCCAATAAGCAATAAGGCATAACCAATTATTGTCAGTAAATAAATATTCAATCGCTCCACTCCTCTAATAGGATATCGTCAACAAACTACTTGCATTTTACTGTATTTGCCTTCCCTTGTAAAGAAAAATGGCAAAGCCGCCGTTCATATATTATAATATTAGCGTAACCCAAATATAACAAAGGGAGTTGATTGCATTGGTAAAATTCAATTATATTCATCATGCTTGTTTTTTACTTGAAGATGGCACAGATGCTATTATTTTTGACCCCTTCCTTGACGGTAATCCCGGCAAGGTACAAGTCAAAGACATTAAGGTTTCCCATGTGCTTGTAACTCATGCTCATGGCGACCACCTAGGAAGTGCCTATGAGATTGTCAGAAAAAATAATGCCTTATTTATCTCTACAGCGGAAGTTGCTAACGCTGCCGCAGAGGCCGGCTGTGAAACCCACTCTATGCATCTTGGTGGCACTTACCATTATTCTTTTGGCAAAGTCCGCGTTACTCCAGCTTTCCATGGCTCTGGCATTGCCGGTGGACACGCTTGTGGCTTTATTGTAGACTTTCACGGCACCACAGTCTATTATTCCGGAGACACCTGTCTATTTAGTGATATGAAACTTTTAGGAGAGCTGGAAAAAATTGACTATGCTATTTTGCCTATTGGCGATAATTTTACTATGGGACCCAGCGATGCAGCTCTGGCAGTAGAATTTTTGGGAGTTAAGAAGGTTATTCCTATCCACTACAACACCTGGCCCGTAATTGCCCAAGACCCTGAAAAATTCAAACAAGAGGTAGAAGCAAAAGGAAAAGCCAAGGTTTTTATCGTAGCTCCGGGAACTTCTTTGGAACTAAAATAACTATCGTTTTTTGCAAAAATAATTAAAAGCACAATATCTACAATTTTCGGGCAGGACAGCAAAGTCCTGCTCTTCTTTTTTGTCTTTTATTTCTTTGCACAAGGCTTTCAAAGCCGCTACTTGGTTCTCTCTGTCAGGACTTAATTCCCAGCTTGAGTTATTTTGGAGAAAATGTAGCTGTGCTGTTTTTACAGGCTGGTTAAATAGCTTTTCAGCAGCCATTGCATATATTGCCAACTGCCTGGTATATCCTATTTTCTCCTCACCTGATTTGGGAGGGTTTCCTGTCTTATAGTCAACAATTCCCAAGCTACCATCAGGATAATGCAAGAGACAGTCAATACTACCTTGGAAACTAATCTCTTGCCCATCAATATTGAATAAAGGCAGGGAAAAATCCTGTTCAGCCTCTTGAGTTAGGTCTTTATTGTCCAAATATAAAGGCCCGGAACAATAATTTTCCAACATTTTCTGAGCAACTTTTTTTGTACTACTAACTAAATGGGCTGGGACCAATTGTTTTTCTAAAGCCAAGGTCAGGGCCTTAGCTAAATCCATACTTCTAGCCAATTCTAAGGTGCTATGAATAACCAGCCCCAGTAAATAGGCAGGTATCTTATTTCCCTTTTCACCTAATAAATCTTGTTCAATCATAGGCATATGCAAGATTTGCTCATAGTAATAACGACGAGGACAAAGATCATATTGCTGCAGCGCTGAAGCAGAAAAGGTGTTTTTTCCTGCAGCAGCAAAGGACTCTAGAGGCATAATTTGCCTATAAACTTCCGGTTCAATATAAAATGTTTTTACCTGCTTTCTTTCTTCTTGTGCCATATATACCGCATCTGCCGAGTAGGTTTCTAAAACGACTAGCTCTTCATTACCACTACCTTCCGCAAATAGGCGTTCGACGGACTCAAACCAATTTTCCCTTTTATCTTTGGTTTTATTAGCCTCCACATTTTTTACCCCAGACATAAATAAATAGGCTTCGGCTCTAGTCATGGCCACATATAACTGCCGTATTTTTTCACTGTTTTCCAACCTAGAATTTTCTTCCTTAATCCTATTGTACACATAAGAAGGCACAAGCTCACCACTATCATCAAGCACTTGGATTCCCAGCCCTATTTGCGGTGAAAATTTAATGCTATCACGATCACTATTGCCCCTAGTTTGCAAAGCAGGCAGATATACAACAGGAAATTCCAACCCCTTTGATTTGTGGATAGTCATAATATTTACAGCATCATCATTACTTTGGACTATAGCAGCGCCTTCCCTAGCTCCTACCTGCCGCAGCATCTTTATGCGCTGCAGAAATTCCTCTGTGTTCCCACCTTGCTGCATGGCAAAATCATTAGCTAATATTTTGAGCTTGTTAACATTTGCCAACTTTTCTCTGCCAAATTCCTGGGCCAGTAAAATTGCGTTTACTTGCAGCACATCATATATTTCCTTAAATAGTTCTGGAAGGCTGAGTGTTGCTGCTACTTTACGCAACTGAGAAAGCTTCCGGCAAGCCTTAGCTAAAGGCTCACTATTTTCTAAACAGGCAGCTGGATCTACCGCGCATTTTACTTGCTTTAGATATTCCCACAGGGTAATTTCTCCCTTTGCTTTAAACAGATTGGTTAAGGCAGCATCATCAATGCCAAAGTAGGGCGAACGCAAAATTCCTGCCAGCTCTACGTCCTTACGGCTATTTAGCAAAAAGCTTAACAAGTTAACTAAATCCAAAATCTCTTGCCGTTCATAAAAGCCTTTACCATCTAAAATTTTGTAGGCTATGCCCTCGGCCCGCAAAGCTTGGGCAAAACGCGAGGAAAGGTTAATTGCCGGTAAGAGTACCGCTACGTCTCTATAGGAAATATCAGGGTCTTGTTCTACTATTTCTTTAATATGACGTGCCAAAATAACAGCCTCGGAAAGGTCTGCTGCTTTATCATAATTATTTTCTGTCTCGATGGTAACCAACTTTGGCTTCGCCAAGCTGTTCTTATTAGCGCGAAGTTCTTGAAAAGTAACATCATCTTTGGGATTAACGCCTAAAAGATCTTTGAATAAGCAATTGCAGGCAGCCATAATTTCGGGGGTAGAGCGAAAGTTATCCGCAAGAATGATATTGGTACCATGAAGAGCTGTAATATCGTCTCTAACCTTTTTAAAAACGCTCACATCAGCACCTCTAAAACGATAAATAGACTGTTTGGCATCGCCTACCACAAAAAGTCGGTTATCACGCAATTCCTCCTTGTTACCACCGGCTAATAAATACACCAATTCTTTTTGGCAATCATTAGTATCTTGGAACTCATCTACCATGATATATTTATATTTTATGCGTGCCTTTTGCATTATGTGGGGATAGCTGTCCAGAAGCTCTACTGCCTTTAAAGCAATATCATCAAAACTATAGTATTCCTGCAGGTCAATTTCTTTCTCCAAGTACATGAATAATTTACGCAAGACCTTATCCCAGGCCGAAATAACCGAAAAAGCCGTTATATCAACGGCAAAAGCACTAAGTTCGGAAACTGCTGTTTTGAAAGCCGCGATTTCTTCTTTCACCTTTCCCCTAGCGCTCAGCCCTTCGGCCCACTTACCTAAGGAGTTGTAACTTCCTTGGGTGATATGTAAACGGAACTCATTTTCCCGTTCTTCTAAAGCTGCTATCGTCTGAGCTGTTTTTGCTCCTGCTATATCTTTTACCGCAACTAAGGCGTCAAAACAGGCTAAAGCTTCAACCTTTAAAACCTCTTCTTCTTTAAGCCTTTCACTATAGGGAAAGGCTAAGTCTTTTTGCGCTAATACCTGCGGCAATTTGTCCACTAAAGATAAAAACATGTTTCCCAATTTTAGCGGGCCATAATTGTCCATAAGTTTTATAAAGTCATCATCCTCTTCCTGCAAGGATTGTGACATGAAATCTTTAATTACTCGCACATGGAATTCTTCCAGCTCATATTCTTCTCTTACCTGAAAATTGGGATCCATGCCAGCTTCTACAGGGTTATCGCGAATTAATTTACTGCAGAAGCTGTCGATTGTACTTATTTGAGCCTTTTCAAGTAGACGCAATTGCTCCTGCCAAAATATTTTGCCATCGTTATGGGCGGCCTCCCCCAATAAAGCGTACAAAGTTTTACGTATGCGTTCACGCATTTCCTTGGCTGCTTTTTTAGTGAAAGTGATAGCTAAAATTTCATCAGCAGAAGCTTTTTTGTCCGCGATGATTTTAATAAAGCGCTCTACTAAAACTCTTGTTTTACCGGACCCTGCCCCTGCAGATACGGAGACATTTGCATCCAAGGTCTCTATAGCGCATCTTTGCTCAGGTGTAAAATCAGACATTATCTTCACCCTCCTCTCCCACATCTTGCATACCGTCACTTACTCGATAGCGGCAAATATCCTTACAAGGACAGTAAGAAGGGCATTTTTCTGCAGGATTAGCCGGGAACACACTATTTCTAATTCCACGGATACCTTTAGCAATACTCTTTTGGGCTTTTTCCATAACCCAGGTCAGATCATTAGGCCGGGTATTATACAGCCAAGGCAAATCTTCTTTAAAACTATTTTCCCAGAGACCACCTACACGCTTATAACTTTTTAAAGCATAATAACCGGCGCCTAAAATTTGCTCCTGCGGCACAGAAAGAAGATTTTCCATAGCCAAAATATAAACCGGCAGCTGCAAAGATTTACCTAATGCTACGGCTTTTCCGGATGGCACTAGGCCACTTTTATAATCAGTGAGCATATATTTATTACCATCTGTATCCACTCTATCTATTTGTCCTGAAAAAATTGTTTCCTCTTCATCTATGTAAATTGAAAGACCCGGTAATTTGCTTCCTTCGCGTCCAAAAGCAAGCTCCAAGTATTTTGGCAGCAAATTAATTTTTTGCTGAGCTTGATAAGCTTGTTCTGTAAGCAACCATTTTTCTAAAACCTTTTGATAGCGCTTATATTCATACTTACTAAATTCACTTTCCGAAATTAGACCTTTTGCAATTAGTTCCTCATAGGCAGCTGATAAATCATGCATTAGCTCTGCCAATAAAGCGGCATTATTGGCATTTCCAATATTTTCCTCTAAATGTTTATTTAAAAATTTGGCCAAGGACAGGTGATACAAATCACCTATAACTGCCGGTTGTGTTTCTTTTTCCAATGGTTCCCACGGCCTAGTCTGCCAAACATTAGTGACCATATAATTGAAGGGACATTGGACATAGTTATCCAGTGCTGAAGCACTTAAATATTTACACTGGCGCTTTTGTCCTAAATAGCCGTTGAAAATAGCATTTTCACTCCAACGAGATTTATCTAAAGCTTTACGTGCGCCAAAATCATTACCGACCTTATTTGTCAGCCAAGCTTCCTCAGTATCTGCCAATTTTTCTTGCTGTGCCAAAATACCAATTAATTCATCAGCACTAAAACACTGCTTAACATCTGTTGTTGAAAATATTGGAGTTAGTGCTTCTTTTGGGTAGTATTGCTGCAATTCCTGCAAATAACAGGAAGCTGCTGCTACATCGTCAGAATAATAGCTAAAGGTGAGGGCTTTTTGTGCCATAGCGGTTACAGAGGCAAAAAAGTATTGATCAATTTTCATCGTATCAGCAGTCAACGGTAATGTTACCCCAAGCTCATTAAGTGCCTTTCGTTCTTGGTCATTATATATCCAATTTTCAAATTTAACTTTCGGGAATTGTCCCTCCCGCATACCCAACATATATACATACGGAACTAATATTCCTTGAATAGTAGATGCCTCAACTACTTTTACACCATTTTTGTCTCCCGGTGTCAAAGTAATGATTTTCTCTTTGGCTTGTTCCTCCCAAAATTCCAAAAATTCACTAATGGGTCTTTTTTGTTTTCCTTGCCCGCTTTGTTCAAAAGCTGCTACCATCTCAGAAAATATTTCCTCAACCATATTTTTGGTAGTTACTACTGCTTTTAATTGTGCAAGTGTTATATTACCAGCTTTGTAAGCTTCACCATACACTGTTTCTAAAGACCATGAATCCATGGCCAATAATAAACTATTGGCAAAATCTGCCGGTGTGTTAGTGCCCTTTAAAGAGGCAATAAAGGTAAATAACTCCCCCATTTTACTTTGTGGAAACATATCTTCTGCAAATACTTGTAAAGCTTTAGGAGTGGCAAAATATTTTTCATTATAGCTTTCTTCAAGTTTTTCATGGTCAATACCAAAAATTTTATCCATGAACACATCGTCTAGCAACTCTTTCCAAACGTCAATTTGGTACCCAGAAGCTGCAGACTTCATGATTTTGCCAATAAACTTTGCCAAAGGCTGAGCACTAAACCCTGTTACCTCAGGGAGAGTAGTCGGTATGCCAAATTCCTTAAACAGATTGGAAAACCCATTATATTCCTCCATACTACGTACAATACAAATAATATCCCTACAAGACACTCCTGCTTGTAATTGTTTTTTTATCTTTCCTAGGACTCCGCGCATTTCATTATCTACGCTATAGGCCTCAAAAACACTAATGCCCGTGGCAGAGCCCACTGATGCAGCGGTATTTTGCCAATTTCTAGTGAAGTGTTCTAAGCCTTCGGCCCTAGGGCTAAATTCCTGCACTAGTTGTTTCGTAAACCCCATGCCCATGAAATCTACATAGGCATTTTCGGTGGCCACAGACAATTCCGGCCTTGCTGCATCATAAAATAATCCTACAGCAATTGTGCAATGTTTAGATAATGCTTTAAGCAGCTCAATTTGCAAATTATCAAATTGATAAAATTCGCTGAAATACAGCTTTTCCCAAGGAACAACACACGCTTCTGCCTGCAAAGTTTTAATTGCCAATCTGTAAAGGCCATCCACATCATATTTATTCTGTTTTTTTAGTTCCTGCCTGTATAACTGATAAATATTATAAACCTCAAAATCTTTTGCCCGCAAATAACTTGGCCGCTCCCACGCTTGCAGCGCTGCATAAAGTTCTTCGCAGGTAATTCCTCCTCGAGATAATTCACCAATAAAGCTTACCATATTTTTTATAAAACCTTTTTTATCTGCTAGTTTAGAAAAATAAACCAATTCACCCTTGGCCGCCAGATCTTTAATAATTTGCTTAATGACCATCTCTTGGGCCGGCCTAGAAATACGAGTGTAACTTTCCAAATTATTTGCCCTTAGTAATTCATTTGGCAAATAATCCATGATGACCGTGCGCACACTGCCTGTTTTTTTCACTTCATCCATCAAAACGTGCCCCGGCACCACAAATAGAGCTTGCCCATAAGCAAACTGCTTAGCATCCTCAATAAATTTTCCCCGCATAGTTTCACCTAAGGGCAGGCAATATAATTTGTTCATATTAGTCTCCTATTAAAATCCCTGAAAATTATTGCCGACTACACAAATTTACACATTAACATCACTGCTAACATTTTAACACAATAACGAACAAAAACTGACAGAAAAGATCAATTTATTTGACCTTATCTCTGTCAGCTTTTCTATGGTTATTAGTCTCATAAAATTAATTGCCCAAGCATTAAGTTCACCTTCAAATAGCCACGTCAATCTTTGCGGAAACGCCTACTCCCTGAACTCTATTAAAACTACTTAAAGGATTTTTACTATCAATAGGGATTAACGCTTGAATACGTACGGAGCGATTAAACATCTCTCCTTCTAAAGCCAAAGCGGCTTCACATCTGTCTACACTAGCTTGGGGTCCTGACACTTGCGCTGCTCCCACATAACCCTTGCTTCCAACTGTAACAATAGGTACAACCTTAGTCGCATAATCAGAACTTACATTATATTTATCGGTAAGCTTGTTTATGAACGTGTTAATATCATTAGCATAGGTATCTACAATATACGCAATTCCGCCGGTTTTTAAAATGGTACCAAGACCGCCCAAAATATCTGCACTTGCTGTGGAAACTGTGTTTCCAACTAGAAACCCACATAAAGCTGCGGCTACTATTGTTTTTTTACTAACTAATTTCATTTTAGCACCTCCATATTTTCATTAAAATAATTATAGCATAATTTATAAAAACCAATTGTCTTAATTGTCGCTGTTTCTTTTCCGTGTAATATGCCAGATTAACTTCGCCTATACTAAAAAATGTATATCAAAACACTATCCAGCCTAAAACAAATAGGGACAAGCAGATTTTACCTGCTTGTCCCTATTATGCAAAAATTATTATAGTTTTTCTTCAGGTTTTGCTAATTCCAGTTCGTCTGACTTCAACAATTTCTCCACAAGTACATCAATTTTATCCACTTGATACCCAGTAATAGTCTCGACTTCTTTAACAATCATTTCTCTCAATTTAACGATAGTATCAGGAATATTAGCGCCATAAATTACTGTTACCTTTACTTCAAAGGCAACATGCCCAATGGTAACTTGCTCACCTTCACCGGTAACAGCATCAGTCTTTTTTACATTTACTTGAGGAACAACCCGGTCAGCAACTTTTTTAGCAATAACGGCAAAAGTACTTCCTTCTCCGGTACTAACCGCTACACTTTCAACTTTAGACATGGCCGTTTTTACCAAATCAGCAAATACTTCTTCGCTAATTATTGTTTTCCCACCAATCATGACTATCATCTCCTATTATAAGATTTGTAAAACCTAATGCATAGCCTACTATTGTCTTATTCTATAAAAAACAAAATATACCTGCTATTTTCCAATAAAATCACAAAATCACCGGCTCTTATGTTTCCCCTTATACTCTTTAGCGAAAAAAACTGCTGGAATAAGAAATAATAAATTAGCTCCTAAGCTTTGAAATAAACTATAATGAGCAGTTGGCACAAAAATTTTCCACGTTAAAGCAACAAAGATACCTGCCACCATAGCCATTACTCCCCAAAAGTGAGATAACCTCCCTTTGAAAATAATAGCAAAAGTTAATGGCAAGAAAATCCCTGACGCACGTAAAGCCATGGAAAAATAGCTCCACATAAGTACATAAGAGTCCAAGTTATATACAACAAAAATCAAGGCTAGAATTGTAATAAGAAATACGGCAAAGCGATTTATCCATAAGAGCTTAACCGTATTTTTTATCCCAATTAGTTTATAGAAAACGTCATTAGAAATCATTGTACCGCAACCTAAGGCAAGTCCGGCAACAGAACCAATTGACGATATAATAATCCCTGTCAATGCCGCTCCTCCCAGCCACGGTGGTAAATAATTAATAAAATAAAGAGGTAAAGCATCAATAGGCAGTATATCCGGATGCGTTGCCCGCATAAACATTCCGATAATCATAGCAGGAATACCTACGGGAATAACTACAGTACCTGCTAATATACACCCTAATGCAGCAGTTTTACTATTTTTAGCAGAAAATACCGCCTGAATATAACTTTGGGTACAGAGAATTCCTACAAACACAGAAAAGCAGCTGTATAGCCCAGCTTCCACCCCTCTGCCCCAGAAGCTAAACCAAGGAAAGGGAGGGAATTTAGTATGTAATCCGGCGATACCACCGATGCCAATGTAAGCAGCAATGCCTGCAACAAAAAGCGTCACCAAAAGCAGCCCTGCTTTAAACAAACCACCTGAACCGCTGCTATTGAAGCCGCCAAAAAATACGGAAGCCAAAACAACACACAAGATTATAGCGGCTGTTGTTACGTTGCTAAGATGAAAAAGTCCAACTAATAGATGAAATACCGTAAGACAGCTAGCTACAATACTAAAAAAAATACCCATTGATGCTGTCAAACTAGTTATGGGTCCTGCTGTTTTCCCAAAGTTTTTAACCATAAACTCACTAACAGTAGTAAAGCCACTAATACGCAAGGGTGCCGCATAAAACAGACCCATGCAAATGAGCGAGGCACCTATTCCAATAGTAAACCACAGGGCATATAAGCCATAATTAAATGCCATCTGGGCCGTGCCTACTGTAGCAGCACCACCAATGGCAGTACTGAAAATGCCACCAGCAACCAACACAGTACCGGCTTTACGGCCACCAACATTGAAATCATCTGCTGATTTAACCTTGCGTCCTACATACCAACCTGGTATAAAAGATAACAATAGTACTAATATTAAGCTAATATAATGAATTCTAGTTAATTCCATTCTGCGGCCCTCATCTAAATTCGACTTTTAAATGTTGCCGTTCAACCAAACGATAGTATTTGTATTTGGGATATCCTACCATAAGAACACCAACTATATTTTGCTTAGTTGGAACTTTGAGTAATTCTCGCAATGGTGCATATCCTGTTTGCGCACAAGTCTGAATGAATCCGCAAATAGTAGTCCCTAGGCCAAGTGTTGGTGCATAAAGCTCAACATAAGCCCAAGATTGCTCACAATTGCTGATTCCTGTTTCATTAAGTCTTCTTGCTAACGCAAAAATTAATTGTTTAGCATTTCTCGCAATAATATCTTCGCCCTGTTCCCGATATACTTTTAATACGCTATTAAAATATCTAGCTCGTGGGCTGCCAGCCGCCATTTCTAACTCCATCCAATCAGCTGTAGCATCTGCAATTTTTCTAATAAGCTTCTCATCAGAAACAACAATATAGTACATTCCCTGAGAATTTGCAGCCGTTGGCGCATAACGGGCGATGTCTAAAAGTTTTCTAATCTTTTCTTCTTCCACTAATTGCGGCGTGAAATTTCGTATCGAGCGGCGTGACCTCATAAAATTATAAGCTGCTTCACTATTTAGCGTATCCTTAGGAACCGGTATTTGTTCTTCAAGAGGACAACGACTATTGCTCAAAGCTCCGGTCGGGCAAACAGCGACACAGTGGCCGCATGCCATACAGCCTCTGTCTCTAACACATTTGGGGCCATTATCATCCAAGGCAATAATACAGCTCGGACAAACACTGGCACAAATCCCGCATTTTACACACTTATCGTGGTCAACAATAAGCAAATTATTCATAACTCCACCTCTGTTTCAGTCTAGATATCTTATTTTAGCACAAAAAAGCCGGACAATGAAGTCCGGCAGAAATTCTGGCTCCTCGAGTAAGACTCGAACTTACAAC
>Ga0183100_1000862_pt1 | contig 18626 bp, 13 predicted proteins | sample Biomet2_FD_127789 | JGI IMG/M metagenome (GOLD analysis project Ga0183100, IMG submission 127789) | Microbial communities from bioreactor (seeded with anoxic lake sediment) at LBNL, California, USA - Biofuel metagenome 2 | ecosystem: Engineered > Bioreactor > Anaerobic > Unclassified ...
AAAACCTCGGAAGCCGCATTATTTCGATGGTGGGCCCATCTGGGATCGAACCAGAGACCAACCGGTTATGAGCCGGTGGCTCTACCGCTGAGCTATAGGCCCGACAGCAAGTTGCAGGGAGCGTGCCCTACAAAACCAACGTTAACATTGTATAATAAAACAATGCTACTGTCAAGGCTAATATCTATTCTAAAAATTCTCTTAAAGGCTTGCTACGCTTAGGACTACGTAACTTTCTTAAAGCTTTAGCTTCAATCTGACGGATACGTTCACGCGTAACGCCAAAATGTTGTCCTACCTCTTCCAAAGTGCGAGTACGCCCGTCTGCTAAACCGAAACGTAATTCTAATACTTTGCGTTCACGTGGGCTTAAATGTTCTTGTAGCACGCTGCCCAATTGTTCTTGTAGCAATGTATAGGAAGCAGCATCCGCAGGGGAAGGTGCTTCTTGATCTTCTATGAAATCACCCAAATGGGAATCTTCTTCTTCGCCGATAGGTGTCTCTAAAGAAACCGGTTCCTGAGCGATTTTTTGAATCTCACGAACTCTATCAACTGTTGTGTCCATCTCTTTGGCTATTTCTTCAGGCAAGGGCTCTCTTCCTAACTCCTGCAGCAACTGCCTAGAAACACGAACTAATTTATTAATAGTTTCTACCATGTGTACCGGTATTCTAATAGTACGTGCCTGGTCCGCAATAGCACGCGTGATAGCCTGCCTAATCCACCAAGTAGCATAAGTACTAAATTTAAATCCCTTGTTATAATCAAATTTCTCGACAGCTTTAATTAAACCTAGGTTTCCTTCTTGGATCAAATCTAGGAATAACATGCCTCTTCCTACATAACGTTTTGCTATACTAACTACCAAACGCAGGTTAGCCTCGGACAAACATTTCTTGGAATCCTCGCCACGTTCTAAGGTTTGTTTCAAAACAGTTGCATACTCAGTTTCTAATTTTTTGAGCAAAGTATGCATCTTAGGAGTTCCTTGACCTTTTTCAAGCTTAGCTTCTATTACAGCAAAAATTTCTCTTAATTCCAATAAATGGTTTGCTTCAATTTCTGAAGTTTGCCGCTTAAGTGTAGCCTTTTTCTTAGGAGTAACAATCTTAACTTTGTTGTCTGCGAGTAGCTTTCCTAAACGTTTCTGTTCATCCTTAGTGAATTCTTTGCACATTTGCTGATACTCATCATATTCCAGTGCTTCTCGCTTCTGAGCTATAGCATAAACTTTGCCAAAGACTTTATTTACAGCACGCTCTTGCCACCAATTTGTTTCTACTAACAACAACTCTTCTACACGTTCAATAAGTTTTTCAACTTTAAGCCTTTTATTAACTTCAGGAATAACAATATTTCCGGGCACTGTGCCATTTATTATGTACTGAGCTTGATTACCCTTGTCCATGCGTTTAGCTAATTTAATTTCATCGTCACCGGTTAAAAGCGGTACACGGCCAATTTCTTTTAGGTACATTCTAACAGGATCATCAATATTAATGCCTTCCGGCACTGCTAAATTAGCCAGCTCACTTTCGTCAACTTCTATGCTGTCATCAATAACGGTAGGTCCTTCTTCGTCGCCACCATCATCAACGACCTCAATCCCTTTAGCCGCAATCTGAGCATATATACTGTCCATGTCCTCGACGGTCATGGTCTCTACTAATTGTAAAGTATCCTGTATTTCCCGATAAGTGAGAACGCCAGCATGGTTTTTAGCCAATTCAATGAATTCTGAGGCATACTCATTTGGGGTTTTTGCCTTTTCAAGTTTCTTTGGCTTTGGTCTGTCTTTTGTATTATCAATAACTAAATTTTCCAACGGGTTTATAGCTTTTTCTGCTTTTTTAGACTTGGCAGCTGCCTTAGTACTTTTTTTATTCACAGTCCTAACGGTTTTAGCAGTTTTAATAACTGTTCCCGCCACATCTGTGCTTGTTTCATTTTTAGTAATATTAATAACTTTCACTACTTTCTTTGGAGTAACTTCAGCTACCTTTTTGTGAGCAGCCTTTACTACTTTTTTAGGATTAACTTCGACAACCTTTTTAGCTATAACCTGCTTTACTACTTTCTTTGGAGCAATAACCTCTACTTTTGCTGCCCTTATTTTCTTCGGACCAGCCACGTCTTTTTCTTTTTTACCAACAGTCTTTAATTTAGAGCTGACATCTGTCGTTCGTGGGGTCAAGGCATTTTTTTCTGTATTTTTTCCCGGTTTGTTTACCGCTGTTTTAGCCTTCACCATAGCGTTCCCTCCTTTCTTTAGTTCTGAATTGCTTTATTTTTAATTTCATTACTTAAAGTAATAATTTTCTTTTCCTCATTCTTTATTCGCCGACATTCTGATAATTCCTGCAAATATTTTTCATTCCCTTGTTTTTCATATTCGGCTGCCAAAGAACTATGTTGTTCAAATTCTTGCTCTAAAATAGCAAGCCGCAGTTGCCTTACGCAATCTGATAACATTTCTGCCAAGTCAGTAGAGGGTAGTTCCATTCTCAAGATATTGGTCAACTCTGATGCACCTTTTTCTGCCAAAACTTCAAATAAGTCTGTTGCCAAATTCTTGCTGCCTTTTTGCAAAAACAAAATTGTTTTTTGAAATATTTCGGCTCGTTCAGCATTCTCAAACTTTATCTTTTGCAACTGATTTGTAACATGACTCGTTAAAACATCATTTCCTTTAATTAAAGCAAAAAGTAAATGTCGTTCCGCTTGTTCTAGGGCGGTTGTAGCCTGTGGAGCTAAATGCACTGACCTGGGCATAAAATCATCTTTTTTATCTTTACGTTTCAACTTGGTATATTCACTTTGAATTAGTCCTTCATCAATAGTTAGTTTACGTGCCAAATCACGAATCCTTTGCGCAACCTCAATGTCACTTTTACATTCTAAAAACAGAGGTAATATATTCGACACTGCTTGAACTTTTCCTGCCAATGTGCTTATATTATTTTCTTCTAGTTGCCTGTTAATTTGAAAATCAATACCCTCAACAGCCGCTTCTATCAATTTTACGTAGGCATCCTTACCGTGTTTGCGGATAAAATCGTCAGGATCTTTTCCTTCAGGAACCTGCATAACTTTGTTTTTTAGCTCAGCGTGCAAAGCAATAGGTACTGCGCGTATTGCGGCCTCTATCCCCGCTTTATCACTATCAAAAGAAAAAACAACTTCCGGAGATAACTGTTTAAGCAAACGAGCGTGTTGCTCTGTGAAAGCTGTTCCCATGACAGCTACAGCCCAAGTAACTCCTGCTGCATGCAAGCTTATTGCGTCCATATGACCTTCTACCAAAACCGCTTGTTTATGTTCTTTTATAGACTTTAAGGCCGCATCTAAGCCAAATAAAATACTTCGCTTACTAAACCATTCTGTTTCCCCTGTATTCATATATTTTGCTTCTTTAGCATCTTTATTGAGGACTCGGCCGGTAAACCCAACAACTCTTCCGCGAACATCCCTTATGGGAATCATAATTCTACCGCGAAACCTATCGTATATTCCACCGCTATCCCTTTTATTAGCCAAGCCGGCTTTAAGAATAGTCTCTTCACTAATACCCTTGTGCTCTAGAGCTAAATGCAACTTATTATAATCAGGTGGGGCCATGCCAAGAGCAAAACCATCTATAATTTCCCTGGTAATGCCTCTGTCAGCTAAGTATTCAACACCGGTTTTTCCATACTCTGTATTTACCAAACAGGACTGAAAAAATCTAGCAGCTAACTCATTAGCAGCATAAACTTCCTTAGCTTGCATCTCTCTTGCTATTTCAGCAGGATTTTTTTCCCGTTCAGGAATTGGTATATTCAACTTGCCAGCTAAAAATTTAACGGCCTCAGGGAAACTGCGGTTCTCAATTTTCATAATAAAAGTAAAAACATCCCCGCCTACACCACAACCAAAGCAATGGAATAATCCTTTGCCTTCATCTACAGTAAAAGAAGGCGTCTTTTCGCCATGAAAGGGACAACATCCCCAGTAGCGTCCGCCTTTCTTTTTGAGAGGAACATAATCAGACACTACTCTGACAATATCTGCTTGTGCTCGCACTTGCTCTTTGAAGTTTTCATATTTTTCTTTCATTTCTTCCATAACATCAACACCCTATAATTATCATACTATCTATATTCCCTATAAAACATAATTATCCTCTTTTCAGTAGCATAATTACGTTTGTTATATCAACTACCATTTAAATAGCCGGTTCAAAATATTTGCGGAAAATTCTCACAGCCGCTTCATCTGTAATACCTGAAACATAGTCAATACAAGCCTGCTCTACTCCAAATCTATCTATCTGTTCTCTTGCCTCTATAGGTAAGCGTTCCGGTAAAGTTAAAAACATGTTCATAAGTGTTTTTACCACGTGTTCTGCTTTCTTTTGTTCCACCATCATAGCAGGACAAGAATAAACTTGCTCAAACATAAAAGCACGAAAAGCAGTAACTGCTTCTTCATAATAGGGATCCAAAATTATTTTTGGTGTATTTAAAGAAAGTTCTATTATGTTATTAACCAATACATCCAAAATAACACTAGGATCTGTACCTAACCGCGTAGCTACGATTTCCGGCAAACTTTCCGGCCCTACCATTCCTACACTAGAACCATCATCATAATCGTGGCATAAATAAGCAATACGGTCACACCGTCTTACTATCATTCCCTCTAAAGTCGTTGGCAAAATATCCCCTGTATGACACAAAATAGCTTCACGGACTTGAGTCGTTAGGTTAAGACCACGCCCATTACGTCCATAAATATCTGCTACTCTAAGACTCTGCTCATTATGATGAAAGTAACCCACACATTCTGCCATAGCCCTCTCACCGGCATGTCCAAATGGAGTATGCCCTATATCATGTCCTAGTGCCGCCGCCTCCACTAAATCTTCATTAAGGTCTAAGGCTCCGGCAATTGTGCGAGAAATTTGTGCCACTTCCATGCTATGAGTCAGGCGCGTGCGATAATGATCACCTGAAGCCAAATATACTTGAGTTTTATGCTTTAATTTTCGAAAAGCAGTACTGTGTAAAATTCTGTCACGATCTCTTTGAAAAGCTGTGCGTATAGGATCCAGTTCTTCTTCCTGTATACGAGTAGCCATAATGCTTTTGGTTGCCCAAGGAGCCAGCAATTTTTCTTCTCTCGTTTCGGCCTTTTCACGTATTAGCATAATAGTCTCCTACCATAGTTTTTTTTAGTAAATTCTGTTATGATTAGGGGAGAGGTGATTTTGATGAAAAAGATTTTCACTTTTCTCTGTTTATTCATGTTTCTCCCCACTCTTTGCCTTGCTGCTCCGGACATTAAATACAACAAGCAACATTTTGATCCCATCCGCGGCATTTACTATTTAGAAGGCAATGTTTCTGTTACTGTTGGAAGTCGTGTCATTTCTGCCGATAAAGCCCAGGTGGGAATGTATTCTATAGAAGTTCACGCTCAAGGAAATGTCCACCTTCAACAAGATGATATTGATTTTTATGGTAATACCGTTGATGTATACGGCAGCCGAAAAACAGCTGAAGTCAACGGTAATCTGAATTTCACACAAGGTGATATTGCTATTACCTCTGATTCAGGCATTTTTAACTGGGATACCAAAAACGCGATTTTCACCGGTAATGTAAACGTAACGACACCTAACGGTAATATGAAAGCCGATAAAGTTGTCTATAATGTAGTAACCCACCAAATTGTAAAATAATTTTCTAAAACAGGCATCGCACAAATTGCGATGCCTGTTTTTTATTTATTTGTATCTGGTTTTTTTTGCGTATATTCTAAAATCATACCAGCAGTTTCTTCAATTGCTCTATTGGAAACATTTATAATAGTACAATGAATCCTGCGCATAATGGCCTTAGCATACTCCATTTCTTCGTTAATTCGTTTCATGTCAGCATAACTTGCGCCATCAGCAAGCCCCATAGTTTTTAGCCGTTCAGTACGAATTTCATTTAATTTAAACGGATCAATCAACAACCCCACCACTTTATGTGCCGGAACTTTAAACAATTCTTCAGGAGGTGGTATCTCCGGTACCAAAGGCACGTTAGCTACCTTTAGCTGTTTGTTTGCTAAATACATGCTAAGAGGAGTTTTGGAAGTCCTTGAAACCCCTATAATAACAATATCAGCCTTTAACAATCCCCAAGGATTTTTACCATCATCATATTTAATAGCAAACTCAACTGCTTCAACCCGTTTAAAATACTCATGATCCAAAGCGTGAATTAAACCTGGTTGATTTTTGGGCAAGAGTCCTGTTGTTTTCTCAATAGATTTTAGCATTGGGCCCAAAATATCAACTACTTCAACATCATGCTCCATAGCTTTTTGTGCCATAGTCTGTCGCATCTCAGGAGAAACTATGGTGTAGCAGACAACAGCATTATGCTCTTTAGCTTCTTCGACTATTTTTTCTACTTGTTCAGCGTTCTTCACATAGGGAACGCGGATAATATCAAATTTTTCTTGTGCAAACTGACTCACCGTAGCTTTTACTACAGATTCTGAAGTATCACCAATAGAATCAGAAACAGCATATATTATTGGGGTACTAGCTATGATAATTACCTCCCTTGCCTTCTGCTAACTCGACTAAAAGTCTAGTAAAATTCGTTTTCGTAATACGTCCAACTACTTCAAAACTGCGTTTATTGTCATCGACGCATCTAACTACCGGCATACAGTCAATTTCATTATCAATAAGTCTTCTAGCCGCCAAAGCAACTGAGTCATCCGGCGTTACCGTAATAAGTTTTGTAAGTGTCGTCATTACCATGACTATAGGTAGACCATGCAAATCTGTACCCGTATTCATGGCTACTTTTAAAAGATCCTTACGAGACACGACTCCTACTAAAAGGCCTTCTTCACTTGTAATAAAAACGGTACCAACATCTTCTAAAAACATAGTAACAATAGCATCATAGGCACTTTTATCATGATTAATTACAACAGGTACTGATTGAATATCTCTTACACAAATACCGGATATTTCCTCCAATAGCATACCTAAAGTATTTTTACCGGTAAAATAATAACCAACCTTTGGTCTGGCATCCAAAATGCCGCTCATAACCAAAATAGCCAAATCAGAGCGCAAAGCAGCACGTGTCACATTAAGCTGGGAAGCAATATGCTCTCCGGTAATGGGGCCTTCTTGTCTAACAATCTCTGCAATTTTTTTCTGCCTGCAACTTAAAGAAATATGACCCACATCCTTTCTAAAACATATAAAAGTATATACTACTATATACGCTAAGAATACTAAAAACCCTTTTTTAAGTGAAAAAAAGCTCTAATTATTAATAATTTTTATTTTCTGATACACTATTTATCTTATATTTGCCCATATATGTCAAGTAATTTACTGCAAAATCATTATTCCTTAATTCGAAAAGCCTCGCTTCAAATGAAGCGAGGCTTTTGTTTCATACAATTACCATTTCAAGTTCTCATCATCATTTTTGCGGCCTTTACCGGTCAACGCATCAAGCATAATACGTTGTTCAACTTGAGCAACCATTTTTTTCGTAAATTTCACGGTATCAGGGTTTACGGACATACTGTCAATTCCGCTCCTAACCAAGAATTCCGCAAATTCAGGGTATACACTTGGAGCCTGCCCACAAATGGAAACTGTCTTGCCCTCACTGTGAGCGACTTCAATAAGATGCTTTACAGAACGGCGTACAGCCAAGTCCCGTTCATCAAAAATATGAGAAACTGTATCATTATCTCGATCGCATCCCAGAGTCAACATGGTCAAATCGTTAGAACCAATAGAATAGCCATCAACAAATTTATTAAATTTATCAGCTAAAATAATATTAGCAGGAATTTCAGCCATTAGCCAAACCTTGAAATCTTTACCACGCTGTAAACCTTCCTGAGCCATTAAGTTGATTACTTTCTCACATTCCTCAACTGTACGGCAGAATGGAATCATAACGTTAAGATTCTTCAAGCCATATTCTTCACGCACTTTACGAACAGCAGCAATTTCTAATTTGAAAGCTGCAATGTATTTAGGATCATAGTACCTAGATGCTCCACGCCAGCCTAACAAAGAACTCGGCTCGTAAGGCTCAAACTCATCTCCGCCCTTTAAATCGCGATATTCGCTGGATTTAAAATCACTAAAGCGCAAAGTAACCGGTCTTGGTGCCATAGCTTGGCAAACTTGACGGAACCCTTCAGCTAATTGATCTACAACTTTTTCAGGATGACCTGATTTTATTAAGTACAGAGGATGTTCATGAATGTAAGTGGTCCAAATGAACTCTTCACGCATAAGACCAATACCATCGCAAGGCAATACAGAATATTTATCTGCTAGTTCAGGATCGCCCAAGTTCATATAAATTTTAGTTCCGGTAACTGGGAAGGTCTCTGCCATAACAACATTTTCACTGTCTGAGGCATGCTTCTTTTGGGTTTCTAAAATTCCTTCATACACAATTCCGTTGGTAGCATCCACTGTAATATCGGCTCCGTTAGGGATCGTAGTGGTAGCAGCCTCACCACGGCTCTTTGTTCCTACAATACAAGGAATACCAAGTTCGCGGCTAACGATAGATGCATGACAGGTCATTCCTCCGCTGTCAGTAACAATAGCCTTTGCTCTTTTCATAGCCGGAACCCAATCAGGTGCTGTCATCTCAGTAACAAGAATCTCTCCATCTTTAAATTCATCAATATCAGCAGGATTTAAAATAACATGAGCACGGCCGGCCTCTAAGCCCGGGCTTGCAGGTAACCCTTTTACAATTACATTGCGATCCGTAGTTACAGAACTTATCATCGTAGCCTTTTTCCCTCCATCTTTGTTGCGACGGGACCAAACTGTTTCAGGGCGCGCTTGTAAAATCCAAATTTTACCATTGCGTTCGTCAACCCCCCACTCCATGTCCATATAACAGCCATAATGTTTCTCTATTTTCATAGCATAACCAGCTAATTCAATTATCTGTTCATTGGTCAATGTTTGTTTTTTGCTGTCTTCTTTAGACACAGGAACTTCTACACAATCCCCGCCCTCTTTGCGAATAAGCATAACATCTTGTTCATTAACATCGCAGGCAATAATCTTCATATCTGCTTTGGAAACAATATAACTATCAGGAGTTACTGTTCCCTGCACTACATATTCACCCAGGCCATAAGCCGCTTCAATCATTATGTTTTTATCATCACCGGTTGCAACATTTACCGTAAACATAACTCCTGCAGCTTTGGAAAACACCATCATTTGGACAACTGCGCTCAGGGCAACTTCAAGATGATCAAAGCCCTGTTTCTCACGATAATAAACCGCACGATCAGTAAAACAAGAAGCATAGCACTCCTTAACTTTAGCAATAATAGTCTCGGCGCCCTGTACGTTAAGGTAAGTGTCTTGTTGTCCCGCGAAACTAGCATCAGGCAAATCTTCGGCAGTAGCACTAGAACGAACAGCTACATAAGGAGCCTTTGTCCCCACCTTCTCGGCTAATTGTTTGTATGCTTCGGAAATAGCTTTTTTCAAATCCTTTGGCATCTCTTCAGCCATAATAGCAGCACGTAAACGAGCACATACGTCACGCAGTAATGCTCCATTTTCTACATCGGTTAGTTCTGACAAGATAGTACGCATTTTTTCATGCAAACCGCTCTTCTCAATAAAGTATCTATAGGCATAAGCTGTAGTTGCAAAGCCATAGGGAACAGGCACATCTGTTTTAGAAGTCATTTCACCAAGGGAAGAAGATTTGCCACCTACAATAGCCACATCTCCTCGTTCTAGTTGCTCAAACCACAGTAAAAATTGCTCTTCTTTTTTCATGTTAGATCTCCTTTTGTCATATGCTTTTTATTGCCAATTCTTTAATATAGTATACACTATATCATATTTATGTTTTAGGTTCAATAAGAAAATAAAGAATTTTTAACAATGTTTTACAACACAATCGTGCTTAAGTCACCAACCATATTAGCAAATTCTTTAACTTGGTGCAAAAGAGCCAAACGATTATTTTTTACATCTTCATCTTTATCCATAACCATAACAGCGTCAAAGAATTTATTTACCGGAGCCGCTAATTGGTCACCTTTTTGCAAAACTGTTGCATAGTCATATTGAATTAAAGCAGGAATAGCTTCTTTATGCAACTTCATCAAAAGTTCATGGAGTTCTTTTTCTGATGGGTCTTGGAATAAACTTTGATTAATGGCGATTTCACTAATTGTTTGCTTACAAATATTATCTACCCGTGTAAAAGCTTGAATACTATCTATGGCTGCCGGGGTTTGCACATAGTCGGCCAAAGCTTTTGCTCTAGTAAATAGATCAACTAAGTCATCATTATTATTATCAGCTAGCACGGCATCTATTACATCGTAGCGAATTCCGTTATCTAACATCATATTTTTTACTCTCTGTTTGAAGAATTCCAGCAACTGTGGTACAAGCCGCTTGATATCTTCTATAGAAACATTAAGTAATTGCAAACCATCAGCCATTATTTTTTTCAAGGAGAAATTATACTTGGCTTCCAACGCAATATTTACTACACCTAAAGCTTGCCTGCGCAAAGCATATGGATCTTGCGAACCGGTAGGAGCTTTCCCGCGGCTAAAAGTAGCAACTATGTTATCAATTTTATCGGCAATACCAATTAAGCGGCCTAACTCTCCTTTTGGTAGTTCATCACCAGCAAACCGTGGTAAATAGTGTTCATAAATCGCTTGTGCTACTTCTGGTTTTTCTCCATCCAACAGAGCATATTCCCGACCCATAACACCTTGCAATTCTGTAAATTCTGTAACCATGCCTGTAACCAAATCAGCCTTGGACAAGCCTGCAGCCTTAGTCAAATCTTCCATGTTAACAGAAACATTAACTTCTTCTTGTAATTTAGCAGCTAAGGCAGCCAAGCGAATAGTCTTCTCAAGCATATTGCCCAATCCTTGTTGGAAGGCTACCGTTTTTAGCTCATCACGATGTGTAAGCAATGATTTCTTGCAATCTAAATTAAAGAAAAATTCAGCGTCACTAAGACGTGCCCTTAGTACTCTTTCATTACCATGAGCCACAGTATCTAAATGCTTATCATCGCCATTGCGTACAGTTATGAACTTGGCAAGCAGCTTGCCTTCAGCAGACAACACAGGGAAATATCTCTGGTGGTCACGCATAGGTGTAATTACCGCCTCTTTAGGCAGTTTTAAATATTTTTCATCAAAATGTCCACACAAAGCTGTAGGATATTCTACCAAATACAATACTTCTTCCAATAAATCTGCATCAATGGCAACTACGCCATTTTCTGCCCTACCTAGTTCCTCAACTTGCTTACGAATAATAGCGCGCCTTTTATCTTGATCTACAATAACGAAATTGTCTGACAAGACTTTCTCATAATCACCGGCAGTGGCAATAGTAATTGCTCCACTACTTAAAAAACGATGACCCATAGTTTTGTTTCCCGATTTCACATCTGTAATTTCTACCGGAATTACTTTGTCGTCCAACAAGGCTACCAGCCAACGAATAGGGCGGACAAACTTGAAGTCGTAATCAGCCCAACGCATATTCTTGGGAAAAGAAAGTGAATGAATGATGTCATCTAACATAGCCGGCAAAAGTTCTATTACAGCTTTTCCCTGTAAATGTTTAACGGCATAAACGTATTCACCACGAGTATCTAAATCTTTTACATCAATTCCTTGGCCGCGTGCAAACCCAATTGCCGCCTTGGAAGGTATCCCATCAGGGCCAAAAGCTATTTTAACAGAAGGTCCTTTGCTCTCTACCGTAGAATCCGCTTGTGCCTTGGCAACATCATCAGCAATAAACGCCATACGACGTGGAGTCCCATAAACTCGTACCGAGCTAAAAGGAATGCGAAGTTCTTCCATCTTTTTTTCTGCCAATTTTTTTAATTGTTGTAAAATATCCGGCATGAATTTCGCTGGTATTTCTTCGGTTCCTATTTCAAATAATAATTTTTCCATTATTTTTTCCCTTCCTTCATAAGTGGATATCCCAGTTTTTCTCTCTGCTCAACATAGGCAGAAGCACATAACCTTGCCAGCGCTCTCACCCTACCAATAAAAGCTGTGCGTTCACTTACGCTAATAGCACCACGAGAATCCAGCAAATTGAAAGTATGAGAACATTTCAAAACATAATCGTAGGCAGGGCGAATATTTCCAGTAGCAATGACCCTTTTGGCCTCTGCTTCATACTTATCGAAAAGGTCGAATAACAGATCTATATCTGCGATTTGAAAATTATAAAATGATTGTTCAACTTCATTAGTATGGAAAACATCTCCATAAGTAATACCATTTACCCATTCAATATCAAATACGTTTTCTACACCTTGAATATACATAGCTAAACGCTCTAATCCATACGTTATCTCCACTGTAACGGGTTTTACATCAATACTCCCTACCTGTTGAAAATAGGTAAATTGAGTAATTTCCATACCATCTAACCATACTTCCCAGCCTAAGCCCCAGGCCCCTAAAGTAGGTGACTCCCAGTTGTCTTCCACAAAACGTATATCATGTTCTTCTTGACGGATGCCTAATTGTGCCAAACTCTCCAAGTATAACTCTTGGATATTACTAGGAGATGGTTTTACAATTACTTGAAATTGGTGATGCTGAAATAATCGGTTAGGATTGTCGCCATAACGACCATCTGCAGGCCGGCGAGATGGTTCCACATAGCAGACACGCCAAGGTTCGGGGCCTAGAACTCTTAAAAACGTTGAAGGATTCATGGTACCGGCACCTTTTTCAATATCATATGGTTGTGCCATAATACAGTTTTGCTGGCCCCAAAAGGCTTGTAAAGTCAAAATTATAGTTTGAAAATTCATAAATACTCCTCCTTAAAATATAAATCATCTATCCTTATGCCACTGGTCTCTTTCATAAACACAAAAAAGCTTCCCTCCCCGTAATATAGTTTTAGTCTATATTACAGGGACGAAAGCTTTTCGCTCCGCGGTTCCACCCTGCTTGTCAGTATAACTGACCACTCTTGTCTTACTAATTGCTCCCGGCTGCCATTCCGTTCATAGCGTATAGTAGAAATATAACAAAATAGCAAGTATTTGTCAAACTGTTCGTTCACAATTTATTCGCAGTTTAGCCCTTTCTTTGCCATATATATATATTATACTTTAAGCATAGTAAGGACCACCCCTTCTTACTATAATCTTCCCCATCAAATCATCATAAGAACTTCCTTTCTAGAACGAGCCATTTGCTTCCCCAAGCAGATGGCTCGTTCTCTTTTTAGCGTGCTGTCCCTTTATTAGATTATAGCTAATGAAATTATCTTTTTAGATGCCAAAGTAATCATAGACTTGTTGCACTATGCTTTGTGCATTTTCAGGGCTGAATCCCACTCGCTCAGACATTTTTATAATTCCTATCATTTGTTCTTTTATATATTTGGCAAAATGTCCTTTATCTATGGCAATGTTCTCACCACTAATTTCACCATTGGCACACTCCAAAATAGTGAGCAGTTTCAAGGTACCGGCTTCTTTTTCTGCTAAATAAAGCATATAGGGAAATTTTGCATTAAGATCCCTTATAAACGCTTTTATTAGGGGTTCTTGCCAAATTTCCTGTTCGCTATAATTATCAAAATAAAGCGTAAACTTACCACAAAATTTTTTAGCAAATTCTATGTTTTCACCTACATAGCGCAAAAGTTCAAAATAACGCCCAGTATTCCCTGTTATTAGTTCATCCTTAGTAATGAGAAACTTAATATATTCCTGCGTATTTAAATATCCAGCAAACTTTTCGTCCATATTTACTCGTCTCCAATATTAAAAATACTCTGGTAAAATGATAATTTTTAATATAATTTGCTTATGTTTTTCAAATAATCCTTGAATTCTTTACCCAGTGACACCGGAGCGAGTATTTGCACTTTATCGCCAAATCCCACTAGCCAAGCAAAAAATACCGGACTTATAACAATGTCTACTTCAATAGTAAATCCTATGCTATCATTTTTTTTAATCACAACTTCTTTGCCGAACCTGTCTATAACGGCACCGGCTAGAGAATTATCAAAGTAAATAACAACTTTTTCAGCCTTGCCTGAATACATACCAAAATACTTGTTTGTGTGCGTATTTATATCAAAATTTTTTTTCATTCCTTTAAAATCACAGCCTATTTCCAAAATACGAACGTCAGCCATTTTATCTACTCTGTAATGCACAAAATCATTGTATTTAGTGCTATAAGCAACTAAATAATAGTTATCATTGTTCCAACAAAGAGCACAGGGACTAGTAATATACTTATCACCATTTTTCCGTACTTTCTCTCGTTTTTCTAAATTCCATTCCCAATAGTTAAAAGCCACTTGTTTCTTATTAGCAATTGCCTGATGCAGCTTGTCTACGGCATAGTAAATAGTTTCATGCATATTTTTAATCCGGTTTTGTACTTGAACCTGTCTTTGTAGTTCTTTTCCCTGATAACGACCAGTTAGCTGTTCCAGTTTTTTGATAAGTTCCATGCTCTTCTTCTTGGTAATAAATTTGGACGCCACCACAGCATCTACTAAAAGTTTTAGTTCCGGCAATTCAAAATCTCTTGCACCACAAAAGTATTTATTGGAACGGCTGCGAATACAAAGTATATCCATACCGAATGCCTGCAAATCTTTAATATCGTCATAGATGCTCTTCCGCTCTGCATTAATGCCCAGTTCTGCCAACCGTTCAATAATGTCACTAACGGTCAAGGTATGATTCTCATCCGTACATTCCAGCAACATTTTTTGAATATACAACATTTTAAGTTTTTGATTTTCTGATTTTGCCATGTGCACACCTACTCACTTATTTTTCCGTAAGAACAACCCATTGATTGTCAAACTTATGTATTTGCCATTGGCGCGGTATCTTTTTAATAAAATCAGCTACATCATCTTTATAAATAATAACAGCCATCGGTTTAACTGTTTTTGCTGCTTTATAGGTTGAAAACGGCATAACGTTCTTTTCAGACCAGCTATAAGCCTTAGGTATGTACTCAGAAACGTTTTTCTCATCTATTAGTGTTGCTATCTCCCTCTCAGAATAAAACACGGCAGAAGTAGGATAGCGTCCCGCAGAAACAATATAGGTATCAGCGGGTACTGTATTCTTTAAATATAGTGCTGCCGTATAGGCAGAACGTAAATTTAAAAGCGGTTTACAGATAACTTGAGCTGCTGCTACATTAAAAAAGAATCCCGCAATAGCAATAACCGTAATCATTTTTACCCAATCATTTCCTCGTTTCCATGTTGCAACGCAGCCCACAAAATAAATTATAAAACAAGCTGCAGACAGGAAAAATATTTCTTGTATGTTATTCACCAAATCTGGGCGATTTCCTTTAATCCATTGCGAAGCTACGGTTAAAATGCCAAAAAACAATAAGTTGTACACCAAAACCCCTTTAATAGCCAAGCGCTCTTTTTGCTCTGTAAAATATGCTGCCACTAAATATGCTAGGGGTAAAAGTATGGGGTAGGTGTACGTAATATACTTAGTAGCCATATTTTGGTAAAAGAAAAATATAACGAAAACCCAAAGTAAAAGGAACTTTTCCCTGGCTTGTGGCATCACCCACTTGCCGGTTTTTCTAAATATGTTTTTGAGCATGCCTGGAACAAAGCCCACCCAAGGGAAAAAAGCCGCAAGATTTACCATTAGATAATAATAAATTACATTGTCTTTTGGATGTTCAGATACTGTGGCCCGCAAGAAATTATGTGTTCCCAGAAAACTTCCTATAAAATCATCATGTAAATGTATCATCGCTACGTACCAAGGACCAGCCAGCAATAAAAATAAAATAATACCTGTGAACAGTTTTGCTTTACCCAATTCTCGCCAGTTGCGCTCCCATAAAAGAAATAATACTATAATAAGTCCCGGCAGTAAAAACCCAATTGGTCCTTTAGTCAAGGTCGCTAGTGCTGCCAAAGCATAGGTACCATAATAATAGTTTTTATTTTTACCGGAGTATGCCAAATAAAAAAATAACAAAGCACCGTTGAAAAATACAAACAATGCTCCATCAGTAAGAATAGATTTTGAAATCAAAAAAAACTCTATTGTCGTTAGTAAAATCACGCCACTATAAAACCCAACTTTTTCCGAATACAACTTTTTACCGCCCCAAGTAGCTAATAATAGCCCCAAGAGACCGGTAAGGGCAGGGAAAAAGCGTGCCCCAAATTCCGTGAAGCCAAAAATTTTAAAGCCCGCAGCTATCATCCAATAAGCCATTATCGGTTTATCATACCAAAATCGCCCATAAATTTGTGGTGACACCCAGTTGCCGCTTAGGACCATCTCTTTAGCAGTAAGAGAATAATTTGATTCTACACTATCTGTAATAAGTAAAGAACCATTTAAAAAGAACATAATGAATATGGCGGCACACCAAAATATAAGCCAATTTCTTTTAGACATAAAAATCCCCCGATAAATATATATTTTTTACTATCTTTCCAATATGATACCATAAATGGAAAATGTAGCAAAGAAATTTTCTTATTTAGCGGGGGTGTTTTTTGTTTTGATTAAGCCACAGGCTCCTCTACAGCATTACGAGCCGGAACTAAAATATAGGTAACACCATAAGTTACTATACAAAATAGCCATTCAGCATAAATAACATGAGGTAAAAACCTTACAGCAGGGACCAACTGCCATACAACTAGGACAATTAGACCAACCAACAAAGTATTGAATCCTGCCGCCTTGCAGGTGTATTGAGGAAAGAACAAGGCCATTATAACAATAACACTAAAGGCTGCTGTTAAAGACAACCCCACCATAATAGTTCCCAAAATACCTGACACACTCATAGCCATAAACACTGTCAAAGCCCCTGAAACCACAACACTCAAACGCATCATGGACAATTGTTTAGCCTCTGTACAATTAGGATTTATAAATTTCTTATAAATATCATTAGAGAACATAGTTCCTGCACTTAACAATAGATTGCAGGCTGTAGAAACATCAGCCGCCCATAAAGCGGCTAAAGTAACTCCCGCTAAGAGTGGTTGTAAACCGACAATAACTTGCGGTAAAGCTAGTGCTGCCTGGGCGTCAGTATAAGTAGCTTTGGCCACAATACCCAAAAGTGCTGCCATAAAACCAATGGGTATCATCAGAATCCCACCCCAAATAAAACCTTTACGGGCAACAGCTGCTGTTTTTGCCCCTAAAGAAATCTGAATAATACTTTGCAAAGAAAGGTTTACCGTTACTAAAACAATAATCCAAGTCATAATTCCTTTGGCACCAACACCGGCAATAGGGTCAAACCACGGAACATTCGTTGGCAATTTGGCAAGCAAATTTCCCATGCCGCCAATATTAGTTAATTGAATTATAGTAGCAACCGTAATCCCACCATAAATAAGAATGATATTTAATACATTTGCTAAACTGGCAGACCACATACCACCGATAAAGGTAATACCAATAAAAACTATGGCGCTTATTAGCATGCCGGCGCGAAAATCAAACACATCCGGCATAATAGCATGCAAAATACTGCCGCCTGCTATATATTGTAAAGATATAATAACTAATTGAATGACAATCTGACAAATAACTCCTAAAACAACGGCTTTACTATCATGGTAGCGTGCAATAAGTTCAGAAATAGTAGTTATTTTAGCTTCGCGGTAACGTTTAGCCAAAAAAGCCCCCATAACAATAGCTCCTATGCCCCAAGCAATAGTATACCAACCGGCAGAAAGCCCCACTTTAAAAGCCTGCTCCGACACACCTATAGTAGACGCCCCTCCTACAGCAAGCCCGATAATAGTAACTCCAATAAGTGGCGCGGATAGTTTCCTACCAGCCAAAGCAAAATTCTCCGCAGTTCCCTCACTACGTTTTTTCGCATACCAACTAATTGCAAAAAGAGCTATGATGTACAAAACTAAAATAGCCAGTGAAATTGACATTTTTACCTACCTCCAGTATAAAATTATTTAAAACCTAGTTCGGAAGGATTTTCGGGAAAATAAAAAGCCCTTCCTGTTTTTAACAGAAAGGGACGAATAATTCGTGGTACCACCCTAATTGACACAAAACACCAAAAAAAAAGCACCCGGCTCTGGGACGAACATTAGCCGCGGTACCACCCATTTGGAATGCATTGCATCCACTCAATTCCTTAACGCGGAAAACGATCTGACCTACTAGAATTCAGTCGATAGCTCAAGAGTGAACTTCATTTGCAGCCTTGTTACCGGCTCTCACTATTCCGGCTCGCTTTAAACTCCCCAAACAAATTACTTTTCTCTTTCATTGCTGTGCCAATATGAATTTATGTGTAAATTATAGCACTCTATGGAAAAAAGTCAAGGAATTTATAGTTGACAAAAAGAGGCATTTAACTATATAATATCCCTTGTTAAGTTGTGACTCTGTAGCTCAGCTGGATAGAGCGTTTGGCTACGAACCAAAAGGTCGCGTGTTCGAATCACGCCAGGGCCACCAAATTTAATGCGTTTATTGTTTTATGACTCTGTAGCTCAGCTGGATAGAGCGTTT
>Ga0183100_1000863_pt1 | contig 18563 bp, 24 predicted proteins | sample Biomet2_FD_127789 | JGI IMG/M metagenome (GOLD analysis project Ga0183100, IMG submission 127789) | Microbial communities from bioreactor (seeded with anoxic lake sediment) at LBNL, California, USA - Biofuel metagenome 2 | ecosystem: Engineered > Bioreactor > Anaerobic > Unclassified ...
TAAATATTAAATTAATATTTATCCTCCTATCTCATTAATCTTACTGGTAAAACTAAATATTTAGCATTTTCATTATTTTTTTCTTCAATTACACATGGACTTATTCCTGAAGTCATTTTCATAATAACTTCATCAGCTTCAACATTTTTCAGTACATCTAACAAATATTTTGAATTAAATGCAATTTGTATATCTTCGCCTTGCAATTTCGTTGAAATTTCTTCTCTTACTTTTCCCAATTGAGAATTAGATGTTATTATTAAATTGTCTTGCTGTAAATCTAACTTTATTAAATTAGTATTCCCGTCTTTAGCCATTAAAGATGCTCTTTCTATAGCATTTTGTAATTCTTGTCTATTAATATTAACTAATAATTTATGTTCTTGCGGTAATAAAGAATTATAATTTATAAATTTACCTTCTAGTAATCTAGATATTATCTTTGTTTTTTCTAAATTAAATAATATATGGTTATTAGTAAATGTTATATCTACTATATTATCAACATCTTCTAATATTTTAGATACTTCATTTAAAGTTTTACCAGGTATAACAACTTCCATATTAATGTCAGTATCTAAAAATTCATTTCTAATAGCTAATCGGTATCCATCAAGGGCAACTAAATTTAAATTTTTATTTTTTACTTCAAATAATATACCTTGAAGAATTGGTCTAGTTTCATCTTGAGCAATTGCAAAAGATGTTCCTTTAATCATATTTTTTAATATATTTTGATTTACTGATATCGTTAAGTTTTCATTAATTTCAGGCAACTCTGGGAATTCATTTGTATTCATATAAACTACATCAAATACAGATTTTTCACAAGTTATTTTTATTAATTGATTTTCAATAGTCTCTATTTTTATAGTTGAATTCGGTAATTTTCGTATTATTTCTCCAAATATTTTAGCATCAATAACGATACTTCCTTCTTCTATGATTGTAGCATTAACAGATGTTTGGATGCTAACATCCATATCTGAACCTATAAGTGTTAATGTTGATTTATTTGTATTTATGTATATTCCTTCAAGTATAGGATTAGTTGATTTACCAGTTATAGCTTTTTGAACTATTGATATACCTTCTAATATTTTTTGTTTTTCGCATGTAAAAATCATTTAAAGCCCTCCTTATTTATTAACAGGAATTTAAACACAATAATAAAGATAGATAAATATTTTTATAGTAATAGTAGTAGTAGGGCCTGTGGATTTGTTAATAACTATCTTAAACTTAGTAATATCAACAGAAGTATATTCAAAAATACTGTTGATAAGTAAGTAACAAATTAAACAAGTTATCCACATTGTTAGATACTATATGACAATAAAAATATTATCCACAGGTTATTATGTACTTATTATATACAGTTGTGGATTAATTTTGAGTCATTTTTTTAGTAAGATCATTAACAGTCTGTTGTAATGAGTCATCAACTTTTAGATTATCAGATATTTTTTCATAAGCATGTATAACAGTGGTATGGTCCCTTCCACCAAATTCTTCCCCAATTTTAGGTAAAGACATATCGGTTAATTTTCTACTTAAATACATTGCAATTTGTCTTGGATAAACGACATTTCTAGTTCTTCTTTGAGACTTTAAATCTTCAATACGTAAATTAAAGTAACTAGAGACTACATCTTGTATAATATCAATAGTAATATGCTTTCCTTGTTTTTTAGATATTATATCTTTTAATGCTTCTGTAGCTAAATCTACAGTAACTTCTCGATTAGTTAGTGAAGAATAAGCAATTATCCTTATTAAAGCTCCCTCAAGTTCTCTTATATTAGATTTAATTTTAGTAGCAATATATCCCATGACTTCATTAGCTATATTTAAATTTTCAACATCAGCTTTCTTTTTTAGAATGGCCATCCTAGTTTCAAAATCAGGAACTTGAATATCTGCTATTAATCCCCATTCAAATCTAGATCTTAATCTATCTTCTAATGTTGGAATTTCTTTTGGCGGTCGATCTGATGATAATATAATTTGTTTATTTGCATCATGCAATGCATTAAATGTGTGGAAGAATTCTTCTTGAGTACGTTCTTTTCCAGCGATAAATTGTATATCATCTATAAGTAATATATCTACATTTCTATATTTATTTCTAAATTCTTCATTTTTATCATCCTTAATGGCATTAATTAATTCATTAGTGAATTTTTCAGAGGAAACATATACTACTTTGGCATTAGGATTGCTGGCTAAAATATAATGACCTATAGCATGCATTAAGTGAGTTTTTCCAAGTCCAACTCCGCCATATATAAATAGCGGATTATAGGCTTTTGCAGGTGATTCTGCAACAGCTAACGATGCCGCATGAGCAAATCTGTTACTGTTACCTATTACAAAAGATTTAAATGTATACTTTGGGTTTAATGTTGAAGACATTTCATCATTAACTATAATTGATTTTGATATATCAAGAGTTTTATTTTCATCTTTATCATAGCAATCAGACATTATAATGAATTCAATCTTATATATTTTTGAACAGACTGCTTTTATAGAATTAACAACTAAATCTTTATAGCGCTTATCTAAAATATCTTGAGTAAAGGAATTTGGAACGCTTATCTTTATGGTATCAGAAGAGATAGACATAGGTTCACAGCTTTTGATCCAAGTATTAAAGCTAACTTCACTTAGCTCACTTTTTATAATATCTAGGGTTTTACCCCACAAATTTTTAAGATCGGCATCCATTCTTATTCCTCCAATATTTTAATAAAAAAATTTTTTATGATATTTATGTACAGTTTATCAACAGATATATTAACATTTGTATATTATAGCCATGCATGTATATAAATATATCAACATGTTAATAATTATGTGTATATATTAATTTGATATAAATTTAATAACACTTTACTAAAAAAGTTATTAACATATACTTAATGCAGTATAAATATGGTATGAGAGATATAGTAATAGCAGAAAATAAACAAGTTATCCACATGATTATAAACATGTGTGGATAAGTATTAATGTTGATAAGTTATTCACAACATGATACTTATGATAACATAAGTAAATATTGATATTCAATAAGTTATCCACAAAAAAATATATATAAATATAATTATCAACAATTATTACCACCTTGACAGAAAATTATTATGTAGATATAATAAGTAAAGTAAAATTTAAAATCATAAAGTATAGTTTTTACTATAAATAATCAATTTAAGGGGGTGCATGTGTAATGTTCATGACTTATCAACCTAAAAAGAGAACAAGAAAAAAGGAACATGGATTCAGAAAGAGAATGAGCACTTCAGCAGGAAGAAACATTCTTAGAAACAGAAGACAAAAAGGAAGAAAAAAACTAACAGCTTAAGGGCCGCATTAAGTGGCCTTTTTTCTGCAATGCAGGGAAAAAAGGAGTATAAAAATATCCATGATTTATAGATTAAAGAAAAATTTTGAATTTTCATTTGTATATAGAAGAGGGAAGTCATTTGCAAATGAGTTTCTAGTTATGTACATATTAAAGAATAAAAAAAATAAAGATAAAAAATTTAATCTTTATAATAAATTAGGTGTTTCTGTAAGTAAAAAAGTAGGAAATAGCGTTATTAGAAGCAGATGCAAAAGATTAATAAGTGAAAGCTTTAGATTAAATTATGATTCTATCATAAAAGGATATGATTTTGTTTTTATAGCAAGAAATCCTGTTAAAGATAAAAGCTACTTTGAAGTAGAAAAAGCTATGAAGAATTTAATTAAGAAGGCAGGCTTATATAATAATGAAGAAACTACTAATAAGTCTAATTAAGTTTTATAGAAAAAATATTTCACCTGGAAGACCTTCATGCTGTAGATTTACGCCAACCTGTTCACAATATGCTCTAGATGCAGTAAATCATTATGGAGCTTTTAAAGGTAGTTTAATGGCAGTTTACAGAATATTAAGATGTAATCCTTTTTGTAAGGGTGGGTATGATCCAGTAAGGTAAGGTATAGGAGGTATGTATTTTAATGTTTCAAAGTATAATTGATTTTATGGCTGATATATTTAATCATTTCTATATTTTCATGCATGATAGTATGGGAATATCAGATAAAGGGTTAGCATATGTTTTAGCTATATTTGCATTCACAGTAGTTATAAGAGTATTGATATTACCATTTAATATCAAGGCTGCAAAATCAACTCAAGGAATGCAAAAAATTCAACCAGAAGTTAAAAAACTTCAAGAAAAGTATAAAGATGATCCACAAAAATTAAATGCAGAAACAATGAAGTTATACAAGGAGAAAAATGTTAGCGTGGCAGGGGGATGTCTCCCATCATTATTACCATTACCAATATTAATGGCTCTTTATTGGGTGTTTATGGGTATAAAAGGGATAGACGGATCTTCATTTTTATGGATTAAAGATTTAGCAGCTCCAGATAAGTTATTCATATTACCAGTTTTAGCTGCATTATCAACTTATGTTCCATCCTATTTAATGGCTAAAGCTACTCCATCACAACCTGGTGGAATGAATATGGGAACTATGAATTTAATGATGGCAGGAATGATGGGATTTATGTCATTAAACTTTAAATCAATATTGGTTTTATATTGGATAATTGGTAATTTAATTCAAGGTATACAAACTTATTTCTTAAATTATAAACCTGCAATGAAAGAAATTAATTCTAGAAAAGAAAAAGAAGTTCAAGCCAGGGAAGAAAAGTTTGCTATGGCAGTTGAAGAACCTAAAAATTTAGCTAGTAAAAAGAGAAAAAAGAATAAATAAAAAAGTAATTTAAGTTTGCTTTGATATTAGAGGTGGTGAATTAACAGATGAAATCAATAGAAGTAGAAGGAAAAACTGTTGAAGAAGCCTTAAATAAAGCTTTAATTGAATTAGGTACAGATAAGAGCATGGTGGATGTTGAAATTTTGGATCATGGTTCAAAAGGTTTATTTAATGTTATAGGAGTTAAGCCAGCTAAAATTAAGGTTTCTAATAAATATGATTATATTGAGGAAGCACAAGTTTTTATAGCAAATATACTTAATTGTATGGAAATAGAGGCTAAGATAGATTTTGAAGAAGAAAATGATATTCTTAAAATCAATTTATCAGGAGAGAAAATGGGCGTGATAATTGGTTACAGAGGAGAAACATTAGATTCTATACAATATTTAGTTTCATTAGTAGTTAATAAGGTACATGAACTTCCTCATAAAAAAGTTATACTAGATACTGAAAATTATAGAAACAAAAGAGAGGAAACTCTTAAGGGTGTTGCTATTAAGACAGCTAATAAGGTTAAGAACACACGCAAAGTATTTAAGTTAGAACCAATGAATCCGTATGAGAGAAGAATTATTCATTCTGCACTTCAAGAGAATGCTTTTGTTAATACATATAGTGAAGGCGATGAACCATTCAGAAGAGTAGTTGTTGAATTAAAAAAAGATTTGTAGAAGAAAGCCTGAGGGGCTTTCTTTTTAAATTTATAACTAAAATCTTATAAATTTAAAAAGAAAAAATTTCTTTAATATAACTTTGACTAATTAAATTTTGTTATGTAAAATTGATATTAGTTTGAAATTGATATTAATAAGAAAAAAATTCTTCTTTATAGAGGAGGACAATAAATGAAAGAATTTGATACTATCTGTGCTATAGCTACACCCATAGGAGAAGGTGGTGTTGCTATAATTAGAATTTCAGGAGAAGATGCTTTAAGTATTGCGAGTAATATATTTATCTCTAAAAACAATTATGATGTTAAAAATATGCAAACATATACTATGAAGTATGGAAATGTTATAGATTTAGAAAATAAAGAGATAATTGATGAAGTTATTTTAAGTTATATGAAGGCACCAAATAGTTATACTGGAGAGAATGTAGTTGAAGTTAATTGTCATGGTGGAGTGGTATCAACTAATAGTGTATTAAATCAAATTATAAGAGCTGGAGCAAGACTTGCAGAACCAGGAGAATTTACTAAGAGGGCATTTTTAAATGGTAGAATAGATTTAAGTCAAGCAGAAGCAGTTATGGATATAATTACAGCAAAGACTGAATTATCAATGAAATCAGCAATGTTGCAAAGTAACGGATCACTTTCCAGAGAAATAACAGAATTAAGAAAATATTTATTGAATGTATTAGCATTAATTGAATATTCAGTTGACTTTACAGAAGATGATGAGGACATTATTGATGATAATTTAGTTTTTCAAATTAAAGATGGTATTGGTAAGACAATTTTACGGATGAAAAACTTATTATCAACTGCTGATGAAGGAAAAATTATAAGGGAAGGTCTTAATATAGTTATTGTAGGTAAACCTAATGTAGGTAAATCATCGTTACTCAATGCATTATTAAAAGAAAAAAGGGCAATAGTAACAGAAGTTCCTGGGACAACTAGAGATGTAATTGAGGAATACATAAATCTTGAGGGAATACCTATTAGAATAACTGATACTGCAGGAATAAGAGATACAGAAGATGTAGTAGAAAAGATAGGGGTAGAGAAATCGAAAGAAAAGATTGAAGAAGCAGATTTAATAATATTAATGCTTGATACATCTAGAGAGATAGATGATGATGATAAAATCATAATTGATAAAATCAAAGATAAAAAATACATAGTATTATTAAATAAGATAGATTTAGATATAAAAATATCACAAGAGGTACTAAGTAATTTTAATAATAAAATAGATATATCAGCAAAGACTGGCAAAGGGATTGATGATTTAAAAACAGAGATTAAGAATTTATTCTTTAATGGAGAAATAAATTCAGAAAGTTTAATTATTTCAAATACAAGGCATAAACAGGCATTATATAGATCGCTAGAAAATTGTAACACAGCTTTAAGCAGGGTTAATGCTAATGAATATCTTGATTTAATATCAATTTATATAACAGCAGCTATGAAGGCATTAGGTGAAATAACAGGCGATGAATTAGAAGAAGATTTATTAAATAAAATTTTCAGTGAATTTTGTGTAGGAAAGTAGGTAAAAGCAATGGCGGTAAATTATGATGGTGGGCAATTTGATGTAATAGTTGTTGGAGCTGGGCATGCAGGTTGTGAGGCGGCATTGGCTTCAGCAAGATTAGGACTTAATACTTTAGTATGTACTATAAACTTAGATTCAATAGCGCTAATGCCTTGCAATCCTAATATAGGTGGTACTGCAAAGGGACATTTAGTTAGAGAAATTGATGCACTTGGTGGAGAGATGGGAATTAACATTGATAATACATTTATTCAATCAAGAATGTTAAATACTTCAAAAGGTCCAGCAGTTCATTCATTAAGAGCTCAAGCAGATAAAAAAGAGTATCAAAGTAGAATGAAGAGAGTTTTAGAAGAACAAGAGAATCTTAAAATAAGGCAAATTGAAGTTATAGAAATTAATGTGGAAGATGGAAAAGTAACAGGTGTAGTTACTCAAAATGGTGCTATTTTTAAATGCAAAGCAGTAGTACTTGCAACAGGTACATATTTAAAGGGGAAAATTATTATTGGAGAAGTATCATATAATGGAGGTCCTAATGGACTATTTGCAGCAAATGATTTGTCTCAATCATTATTAAATTTAGGAGTTATATTAAGAAGATTTAAAACAGGAACTCCAGCTAGAATAAACAGAAAATCTGTAGATTTTTCAAAAATGATAGAACAAAATGGTGATGATAAAATAGTTCCTTTTTCATTTATGAATGAAAATTTAGAAAAGGAACAAGTAGCTTGTTACTTAACTTATACAAACGAAGAAACACGTAAAATAATTCAGGAAAATATAGATAGATCACCAATTTATAATGGAAGTATAAAAGGAATAGGACCTAGATATTGTCCGTCTGTAGAAGATAAGATAATGAGATTTCCAGATAAGTCTCAGCATCAAGTATTCATTGAGCCAGAAGGAATTGATACCTTAGAGATGTATGTAGGAGGATTTTCTTCATCATTACCTGAAGAAGTTCAAATTAAGATGCTTAAAACTTTACCTGGACTTGAGAATGTTGAAATGATGAGAACTGCATATGCAATTGAATATGATTCAATTGATCCTATGCAATTAAAGCCTACGTTAGAATTTAAAAATATTAAAGGTTTATATGGTGCAGGTCAGCTTAATGGAAGTTCAGGATATGAAGAGGCAGGAGCACAAGGATTAATTGCTGGGTTAAATGCTGGATTAAAAGTTAAAAATGAAGATCCCCTAATATTAACTCGTTCTGATGCTTATATAGGAGTACTTATAGATGATTTGGTTACCAAGGGAACTAATGAACCATATAGAATGATGACATCTAGAGCAGAGTACAGATTATTATTAAGACAAGATAATGCTGACTTTAGATTAACTGAGATAGGTCATAGAGTTGGATTGGTTACAGAAGAAAGGTATAATAGATTTTTAAATAGAAAGAAAAGTATTGAAAATGAATTGGAAAGATTAAAAAAATTAAAAGTAACAAATAAGAAAGAAGTAAATGAATTTTTACTTTCATTAAATTCAGCTGAATTAAGAAAACCAATTAATTTTTATGAATTGATGCAAAGACCAGAATTAAATTATTTTGAATTAGCACAATTAGATGCTGAAAGACCAGAATTACCTAATGATGTTGGCGAACAAATTAATATACTGACAAAATATGAAGGATATATTCAAAGCCAACTTGAGCAAGTTGCTCAATTCAAAAAATTTGAAAAGAAATTGTTGCCTACGAATCTTAATTATAAGGATATTAAAGGATTAAGAACAGAGGCAGAGCAAAAGCTAAATAATATTAAACCAATAAGTGTAGGTCAGGCATCACGTATTTCAGGGGTATCTCCAGCAGATATTTCAGTTTTACTTATTTATCTTGAACATCATTATAATAAGGCACATTCAAGAAAATAATAAGTCAGCGTGCTAGTATATTTGATTTATTATTTTCTTTCATATGCCTAAACAATATTAATTATTAATGGAGGACTTATGAATTTTTATGATTTAATGTCTAAATCAGCAGAGGATGTTGGTTTGCAATTATCGAAAGAACAATATGAAAAATTTATAATTTATATGAAGCTTCTTCAAGAGTGGAATGAAAAGATAAATTTAACAGCTATAGTAGAAGATGAAGAAGTAATTAAAAAGCATTTTATAGATTCTATAAAAGCATTTAAAAGAGACGAATTAAAAAATGCTAATACATTAATAGATGTTGGCACAGGTGCAGGATTTCCAGGCTTGCCAATAGCTATTATGAAGGAAGATATAAATGTTACATTATTGGATTCTTTAAATAAGAGAATTAATTTTCTAAATACTGTTGTCAATGAGTTAGGACTATCTAATGTAACTACGATTCATTCAAGAGCAGAAGATGGAGCACGAGATCGTAAATTAAGAGAAAAATTTGATATAGCAACATCTAGAGCAGTTGCTAATATGAGTGTATTATCTGAATTATGTTTACCATATGTGAAAATTGGCGGAAATTTTATTGCATTAAAGGGGCCTTCAGTTGATCAAGAAATTAAAGAGAGTGTAGGTGCAATTAAAGTTCTTGGTGGAGAATTAATAGATATCTGTGAAGTTAATATTGAGGGTACTGAATTAAGACATAATTTGGTTGTTGTAAAGAAAATAGGAGTATGTTCTAAAGTATATCCAAGAAAAGCAGGATCAATAACTAAAAATCCACTTAAATAATATAAAATAGCTATTTAAATTAAGTTATAATAAGACAATTAAAATAAAAAATATAGTTATATGGGAAAAAAGAAATCTACAATTGCTAACAAGTTAGGACTATTAAAATTAAATCTTGAAGTTAGAGAAATAAGTTTAGAAAATAAATTAACAAAAAGACATTCAAGAGCACTACTTACTGCTCACAATAAAGAATTGCAATTAGTAATTGTTCAAAAATTAATAAAAAATGGATTAAATGTAAAAAATAGAATAAATTATTAATAGAGAATTACTTAAATTAGCAGGAGAAGAACTAAATAATAAAGGAAAAAGAAATAAGATTTAATAATAGCTTTAAAGTAGTTTAAATTAAGGTTGCAATAATGTAGCCTTAATTTTTATTATGTATAAAATTATAAAATTTATAAACAGCTCAAGAAAATACTTATTATATAGTTGGGTGATATTTTTTACCTTATATATCATAAATGAATTTAAAAAATATATTTTTCATAAGATGATTTTCTACTAATTATGTTTTTTAGAACATAAATCTTTTATTATCTTAAAAAAATATATATAATATTATTATGGGAAAGGGGGGGATTCATATTATGAAAACAATTTGTATTTTTAATCAAAAGGGTGGCGTTGGAAAAACAACTACTAATATAAATTTATGTGCGTATTTAGCAATGGAAGGCTACAAAGTTTTAACCATAGACATAGATCCTCAAGGAAATACAACAAGTGGATTAGGATTAGATAAGAATAATTTAGATTCGTCTATTTATGATGTTTTAATTTCTGATACTCCTATAAAGGAGTCAATACTAAGAAGTGATTTAGTTCAAAATTTATTTATATCACCGTCAACTATGGAACTTGCAGGAGCTGAGGTTGAGCTTATAAATAAAAATAATCGAGAAAATATAATAAAAGATAAATTAGAAGAAGTCAAAGAGGATTATGATTATGTATTTATTGACTGTCCACCATCTTTGGGTGTATTAACGATAAATGCACTAACTTGTGCAGATTCGGTTCTAATTCCAATTCAATGTGAATTTTATGCACTAGAAGGTGTTAGTCAATTAATTAATACCATACAATTAGTAAAGAGGTCACTTAATAAAAACTTAGAGATTGAAGGCGTAGTAATGACTATGTTTGATTATAGGACAAATCTTAGTAATGAAGTCTTAAGAGAAATTCAAAAATATTTTAAGGATAAAGTTTATAAAACAACAATTTCAAGAAATGTAAGACTAGCAGAAGCACCAAGTTTCGGATTACCAATCATGTTATATGATGAAAAGTGTAAAGGTGCAGAAGCTTACGTAAAGTTAACCAAAGAATTTTTGAAGAGGCAGTAGGTGATAAAATGGCAAAAAAATTCACTTTAGGAAAAGGATTGAGTGCACTTATACCCGAAGAAACTGAAGATCTTAGAGATGAAAACAATAAAATGTTAATTTCAATAAATAAAATTAAAAGTGATGAAGAACAACCAAGAAAATTATTTGATTCTGAAAAAATAGCTGAATTAGCAGAATCTATAAAAGCTCATGGTATAATTCAACCTTTGATTTTAAGGCAGTATATGGAGGATAAATATATTATAGTAGCTGGAGAAAGAAGATGGAGAGCTGCTAAAATGGTTGGATTAAAAGAAATACCTGCAGTTATAATGGAATTAAGTGATAGAGATATCTTAGAAATTTCATTAATAGAAAACATTCAACGTCAAGATTTAAATCCAATTGAAGAGGCATTAGCTTATAGAAAGCTATTAAATGATTTTAAGATAACGCAAGAAGAATTAAGTAAGAGAATTGGAAAATCAAGAGTGGCAATTACTAATACAATAAGATTAATAAATTTAGATGAAAGAGTGCAACAATACATAATTGAGAGTATTCTTACAGAAGGGCATGGAAGAGTACTTCTTACTATTAGTGATAAACAGAAACAATATGAACTAGCACAACAGGTAATTGATGAAAAATTATCAGTTAGAGAATTGGAGAGACTTATAAAGAAGGTTAATGATAAAGAAGAAAAAGATAATATTAATGAAAATATTAATCAAAATATTAATGGATTAAATCCGTATTATAAAGAAGTAAAAAATCAACTTCAAAATTACTTTGGAACTAAAGTAAGCATTTCAAATAAAAAAAATAAAGGAAAGATAGAAATTGAATACTATTCAGAAGAGGATTTACAAAGGATATTAGATATTATGAATATGTAATGTTTCACGTGAAACAATTATGAAAGGAATGACAAGTGATTGAATATACTAATTAATACAATCAATGAGCTAATGCCATATTTAATAGTTGGAATGATAATAATAACTATATTATTATTTATAATGGTAATAGTTTTATTTAAGGCAGTAGGAATAGTTGAAAATAGATACAAAAGGTTAATGAGAGGGACTAGCAATAATAATTTAGAAGAAATGTTATTAGAAAGATTAAAGAGTATTGAAGATGCTAAAGAAACTTCTCAAAAAGCATTAAAAGAATGTGAAAAATTAGAAATAAAAATAAAAGAATGTATTCAAAAGGTAGCGATTATGAGATATAAAGCTTTTGAAAATGTAGGAAGTGATTTGAGTTTTTCTATAGCGATGCTAGATGATAAAAATGATGGTGTGATTTTAACAGGTATATACGGAAGGCAGGAAAGTACAACTTATGCTAAACCAATTGATAAAGGAATATCAAGATACGATCTTTCAGAAGAAGAATTATATGTTTTAAATGAAGCATCAAACAAATAAAATAAATAAAAGCTTGCTTATCAAATAGAGTGCTATTTTTAATTTAGCACTCTATTATTTTTTATTAACTAATATTTGATGGTAATAATTTAAGAATTAGCATCAAATATTAGTTGATAAAAAATTGTTTCACGTGAAACATATATAAATAACAATGAAATATACAAAAGATACATATGAACAAATATATATTATAAAAATTATAAAAGCATTTTGCATAAAGGAATGAGAAAGTTACTTTAAGTATAAATAGGCAATTACAAGATTCTAATATTTTATATTAGATATATTTTTATTATTTAAATTGGGATTAACTAAACTTTTTAGAATAAAACAGTATATTCCTTTAGAAATTACATCAGCTAATTTCATTACTGTATATAATCTAGTGTTTTGCAATACTAAAAATTCAAAGTTTCCTGATATATTAACAATACCAGTTATACTCATTTCTCCAATGGCTGGGAGTTGTTTATTTAATGCTAAACCGGGAGAAAGGGGCTTCTTTTGTATAAATACTTTGCCAATATTGCTTAATGAACCTAAACATGAATCAATAGCAACTATATATGGATTGATGAATCTAAATTTAATTTTATCTAAAACCTCTACCATATTCTTTGCATGGATTGGATTTTCTAATGTTCCATAAACATAAATATCATTTTTAGATAAGTACTTTAATTTATGTCCAACCAAAGGTCCAAGTGAATCTCCAGTCGATCTATCAGTGCCAATGCAAACAAATATAATTGGTCTATTTTGAGCAAGTATTGGATTTAATTCTTTTAGCAGATAATCTTTAATTTTAATATAAGAACTAAAAGATGATGCATCAATAGAAAAATTTTCACACATAAATAAACCTCCTTTTATTAGATTTATTTCCTAATAAAGCAGGTTTTATTCACATATCGAATTATTATATTTTAAATAAGGCACATTTGTCTTGTTATTTCATTTTACGTACCTAAAAACATCTATTGATTGCAATTTTATTCAAGATCATAAGTGTGTAATCAAGCTCTTCCTTAGATGTAAAATAACTTATACTTAATCGTACAGTACCATTTGGATAAGAACCTATAGTTTTATGAGCTAAAGGCGCACAATGTAATCCACATCTAGTTTTAATACCATTACATTCTAAATTATATCCAACTTCAGAAGCATCTAAAGAGTCAATATTTATAGAAATACATGTGGTTAACATTTTGCCAGATAAGTCACCATAGACAGTTATTCCATCTATATTTAATAATCCAGTTAATAAGTAATTTACTAAATAATGATTATGTTCATATATAGTATTCAATCCTATAGAATTAATATATTTAATTCCTTCAGACAATCCAACTATACCGGGAAGATTATGTGTTCCACATTCAAACTTATCTGGTAAGAAATCAGGTTGTTTTAAAGAGGATGAAATACTTCCAGTACCACCTTGTAGTAGACTAGAGCAAGATGAATTGAATTTAGAATCTAATATAAAACCTCCAATACCCTGAGGTCCTAATAAGCTTTTATGTCCTGTAAAAGCTATTGCATTAGCATTTATGTCTTTCATATTAATGTCTAAGACGCCTGCGCCTTGAGAAGAATCAACAACAAAAAATATATTATGTTTATTGCATATTTTACCTATGATTTGTATATCTTGAATTGAACCTGTAACGTTGGATGCGTGAGTTATTACAACTAATTTTGTTTTACTAGTAATTTGATTTTTAAAATCATTGATATCAATAAAACCAGCAGAATTTGCTTTTAATATATCTAATTTAATTTTAAGTTTCTCTTTACAGTAAAAAAGTGGTCTGATAACAGAGTTATGTTCCATTGAAGACGTAATTACATGATCTCCAGATTTTAATATTCCCTTAATTAATATATTTAAGGATGCAGTAACATTACTAGTGAAAATCACATTACTAGGAGAATTATACCCAAAAAAATCACAAATAACTTCTCTTGCATCATAGAGATATCGATTACTTTGAAGTGAATTACTATAATTTCCACGTCCTGCATTACCACCTATATTAATCATATACTCATACATACTATCAATAACTTGTTTTGGTTTAGGAAAAGTTGTTGATGAGTTATCTAAATAAACTTCCATTATTCACCTCTAAAAAATAAATTTATAAAATCCTAAAATAATAAATATTATACCTAATGCAATGAGAAAATAATCTGAAAATTTTGTGGTGTTATTTGTAAATTTAGGATTGAACTTTTTAAAACCTCTACTTACTAAAATATTAAGAAAACAAAACCAAGTTATACTACCTATCATCATTGAAGAAATTGAAAATATAAAAAATATTCTTCCATGATGTCTCCAAACATTAAATACAGTTCCACTCAATGCAATCCATAAAGATGGAGTAGTTGGATTTAGAAACGTTATAAAAAATCCAGTTAAAAATCCATTTGAAGCATGTCTAAAAGTTGATTTCTCTAATTTTAAATCTGAATTTGTAGATTTAAAAGATGCTTTAGTAGATAGAATCAAAACAATTCCAGATACAATCCAAAACAAACTGTGAAATTTAGGGTTCCTAGTAAAAATTTCAACGAAGCCTAGATTTATAATTATTATATACACAATATCAGCAGACACAGCTCCAAGTGATACTTTAAATCCTTCTCTAAATCCCTTCGTTATTGAACGACTAACAGATTCAAGGCCAGAAGGACCCAAAGGAATAGAAGCTACAAAGCCTGTAAAAAAACCTATTAACATAGCCTTAAATATAGTAAATACTGAAAACATAGTATTCTCCTTTAATTGCATTTGTATATTATTATAAAATAAAAAGAAGTTTTTTTCATTAAAATTTAAAAGTTTTTAATTATAAAGATATTCTTATCTTTATAAAGTCAAGAAAATATATATAATATAAATTATAACATAAGAGTATAGGAGATGGTTTAAACATGAATTATTATATAATAGTATTCAAAAATACATATGATGCAATGGCCGCAGAAAAGAAATTGAAAGAATTAAATTTTAATTTCAAAATAATGCCAACACCAACAGCAATAACAATGAGTTGTGGGATTTGCGTAGGAGTAGTTGAAAAAGAAGATATAGATTTAATAACTAATAATCATATGTTAGAATATAAAAATGTATATCTTAGAGAGAATGGAGGATATATTTTAGTTGAAAAATAGGAAGAAGAATTATAGATGTATAGTAATGCTTTCATAAAACTAGGAATGGAGGATAGTAAATTGAACATAGAAAATTTCATTAGTATGCAATTGTTAGAGTCAGTTGCAGATAAAAGTGTAAAAATAATTTTTGTAATAATAGCAATGTATTTCTCTATAAAAATAGGAAAGCATCTAATAAAAAATTTGGTTAAAAGACAAGTCCAGAGTAATGCAATGCTTTCTTTAGATTCTCAAAGAGCAAAAACACTTGGAGAAGTGTTAAAAAGTGTTTTAAAATATTCCGTATATTTTATGGGAATATCAATAATAATATCAATTTTATGGGGAGGAATATCATTTACTTTTGCGAGTATAGGTGGAGTTGCAGTTGGTTTTGGGGCACAAAATTTAGTTAAAGATTTAATTAATGGCTTCTTTATTTTATTCGAAGATCAGTTTGGAGTTGGAGATCATGTGACTATAGGAAAATTTAATGGAATCGTTAAAAGTATAGGTATTAGAACTACTATTATTATAGATTTTACTGGAGATATCCACTCTATTCCAAATGGTTCAATAGTTGAGGTTACTAATCACTCGAAAAATGATATTAGATTTATAGTAGATATAGATATTGCATATGAAGAAGATGTAGATAATGCAATTAATGTAATTAAAAAAGTTTGTGAAGTATTTAAAGAAGAAAATACAGAATTCATTACTGAACCTATAGACGTATTAGGAATAACTGCATTAGCTGCATATGGTGTTACAATAAGAGTTATTGGTAAAGCGAAACCACTTAAACAATGGGAAATGGAAAGAAACTTGAGGAAAGTAATAAAATTGGCTTTAGATGAAAGTGGAATTGAGATACCATATCCAAAAACTCAAATAATTAATCTAAATTCAGATCAAGGAGGACAATAATGATAGAAGACTTTAATCTTGGTGATATAGTAGAAATGAAAAAGAAACATCCATGTGGTTCAAATCAATTTGAAATAATAAGAGTGGGTGCAGATATAAAAATAAAATGTACAGGGTGTGGAAGGATAGTAATGATTCCTAGAGCAAAATTTAAAAAAGAAGCAAAAAGAATAGTAGTTAATGCAGAAATTTAAATAAATTACTTGAATTATTTTTTATTAAATGATATAATCATAAATTGTAATCCCTGCTGTGCAAAGCATAGCCGTTAGTCCGAGGGGAGGAGGTGAAATTAATGAGAAAGTACGAAACTATATTTATATTAAACCCATCATTCGATGAAGAAACTGTTAAAGCTAATATCGAAAAATTTAAGGGTGTTATAGAAAATGGTGGAGGAACAGTAGATAATGTTGATTTCTGGGGTAAGAGAAAACTTGCTTATGAAATCTCAAAAGTTAGTGAAGGTTATTATACTTTATTTAGCTTTACTGCTAACCCTGAATTACCAAAAGAATTAGATAGAGTATTCAGAATCACAGATGGTGTTATAAGACATATCATCGTTGTTGAACAAGTATAAGGTGGTGTTGTAATGAATAAAGTAGTTCTAATTGGAAGATTAACAAAGGATCCAGAACTAAGATTTACTCCAGGAAGTGGAGCAGCAGTAACAACCTTAACATTAGCAATTGATAAATATAACACAAAAACTGGTCAAAGAGAAGCTGATTTTGTACCTGTAGTAGTATGGGGCAAGCAAGCAGAAAGTACTGCTAATTACATGAGTAAAGGTAGCCAAGTGGCTATTAGTGGTAGAATTCAAACCAGAAACTATGATGCTAAAGACGGAACTAAAAGATATGTTACAGAAGTTGTAGCAGATCAATTTGGTGGAGTTGAATTCCTAGGAACTAAAGGAAGCAACAATTCATCAGGAAATAGTTTTAGTAATAGCAATGAATATTCAGCACCAACAAATGATGCATTTGGTGGTGGAAACTTTGAAGAGGATATAACTCCAGTAGATGATGGAGATATGCCTTTCTAGAATTAAGGTAAGGAGGGAATAAAATGAGAGAAGAAGGTAACAATAGTAGAAGACCAGGCGGTAGAATGAGAAGAACTAGAAAGAAAGTTTGTGCTTTTTGTTCAGATAAGGCTGAATTTATCGACTATAAAGATATAAATAAGCTTAGAAAATATGTTACAGAAAGAGGAAAGATTCTTCCAAGAAGAATTTCTGGAACTTGTGCTAAGCATCAAAGAGAATTAACAGCTTCAATTAAGAGAGCAAGAAATATAGCATTATTACCATTTACAACTGAATAAAGGTAATAATTATTATACCCCTGAGAAATCAGGGGTTTTTTAATATAAAAAAATATAAATATTAAGCACATCTCTTGAAATATATGGTAAAATATAGTAAAAAAAATATAAATTCTTGCAATACTTATAAAAAAAAATTAAAATAAGAATACAAGGGTTTTGAGAGGGTGATATTACTATGAGAAAAGACAATTTTAATATAATGACTAACATTAAAATTATAGAAGATTTAAAGGCACAGCTTCTTTGTGTAATAGGAGAGTTTTTTAAGCTTTTGACAAAAGGTAATAATGTAGCACGTGATTCTATCTTAGATTGTATTTCAGGTGCTATAATCATATTATATATCTTAGGAGAAAAACTAGGATATTCGTTTGTAGATATAGATCATGCTATAAAATCAAAATTAGATTTAGGAATAAGAGCTGAAGATCAAGTTGAAAAAGAAGGAAAAAGCTTAAGTGAATTAAAACGTTATATTAACACTAGAAGAGATTAAATATATCTTAGGAGGCTTTTTATGAATTGGATAACTATGCTTAGACGTTTGTTTAAGCCTGGATTATTAATTTTAATTTTAATAATATTATTCTTATATAATTATACAGGAATAGGTATAATTATCATTGTAATCT
>Ga0183100_1000864_pt1 | contig 18550 bp, 12 predicted proteins | sample Biomet2_FD_127789 | JGI IMG/M metagenome (GOLD analysis project Ga0183100, IMG submission 127789) | Microbial communities from bioreactor (seeded with anoxic lake sediment) at LBNL, California, USA - Biofuel metagenome 2 | ecosystem: Engineered > Bioreactor > Anaerobic > Unclassified ...
CAAAGACATAACCTGTATTGGCTGGTGCAGGACAAAATCTGGCAGTCAGATTTAAGCCCGTGTGAAGACCTTTACCGGAAACGTTAAAATCTTTTTTTAATGTGAGTTGGTTTGCCATATCTTGGTTCTATTTTTTGCTATTTTTTTTGCTTTTCGTGTTCCTTGATCAGTTTTTCTATTTCCGGATAAAGGACAGGCAGTTTTTTAAAGACACTGAAGGCCCGTGCATATTGTTTGACCGGAATGGCCGGTGTCCCCATGTAGGGTGTCGACGCGTCCGTCAGGTTTGATGGAATGCCGCTTTGAGCGCCAAACATCATACCATCGGCAATGTGAAGATGCCCGGCAAATCCGCATTGGCCTCCGATCATGCAGTTCTTGCCGATCTTGGTGGAACCGGCAAAACCGACCTGAGCGGCAGCCACCGTGTTTTCATCAATTTCGACATTGTGGGCAACCTGAATCAGGTTGTCCAGTTTGACGCCTTTCCTGATGATGGTTGAACCCATTGTGGCTCGGTCGATGGTGGTGTTGGCACCGATTTCAACATCGTCCTCAATGATGACGTTGCCAATTTGAGCAATCTTTTCATATTCTCCGCTGCTTTTGGGGGCAAAGCCGAATCCATCCCCGCCAATGACGGCGCTGGATTGAAAAATACAATTGTTACCGATGAGACAGCCGTCCATAATTTTTACACCTGGATACAGGATGCAGTTGTTTCCGATGCGGACATGATCACCGATATAGACTTGCGGATAGAGTTTTGTGTTGTCTCCGATCTCAGAGCCTTCCCCGATGTAACAAAAGCTTCCGACAAAGATGTCCTTTCCGAGTTTGGCTGACGGATCAATGGCGGCTTTGGTATCGATGCCGGTCTTTTCTTTCCTGGAAGAAGAAACGAGATTCAACAATTTGGCCAGGCATTCATAGGCATTTTCTACGCGGATCAGGGTGGCGGAAATCGGTTGTTCGGCTACAAAATCGTTGTTTACCAGTACAATACTGGCTTTTGTCGAATAAATGAAAGGCGTGTATTTCGGATTGGCCAGGAACGTTAATGTGCCTTCGGATCCTTCTTCAATCTTGGAAAAATTGGTTACCACTACTGAAGCATCGCCTTCAACGGTTCCGGATAAGTAACTGGCAATCTGTTGTGCAGTATATGTCATTTATTGAAAAAATTTGCGCAAAAATACAAAATATTCACGATTAATAGTATAGTTATTTTCCAAAGGCATGTTATTTTATCCGTATGTGACAATAGGCATACTTGGATACCTTTCTGGAAAGCAACTCCAGATTGAGCATGTCAGAAGCCGTCGTGATCGGGAGCGTGCTGCCATCATTGTACAGAATATCGATGCTGTCATCGGCCACGCTGTACATGTTGGTGGAGACGTTACTCAATGATACAAAATAGTCGGCTTCTTCCGGTGTGATGTTCAATGTGCCGGCAATCTGTTTCAGCTCGGATTCGAGCCGTTGCTCGTCAGGAGCGTCATTGGTCAGTTCCATTTTGAACAAATAGCGGTCAATCAGACCTTTGCTCAGCGTTGACAGCACGAAGTCGTCCGCTGTTTGCCATGCCTTGATGGCAGACCAGACATCGGTATCGTCCAGGCGGACAAACTGATCCAGATCGGCATCGTTCATGATGCCCGCTTTCTGTTTGCCAGCCAGAAAATAGCCGAATGCGTCTGAGGCTTCGAGGTGTGCTCCTTGCCGGATGAGGTATTTGGCCCGTTTCAAAAGGTTTTGAAGCATTTTTTCGGCGGCAAGGGAGGTCTTGTGCAGATAGACTTGCCAGTACATAAATTCTCTGGACATCAGGTAGTTCTCCACAGAGTAAATACCTTTGGCTTCTATGACCAGACGATCGTTCACGACATTCAGCATTTTGATGATGCGGGCCGAACCGATATTTCCTTCGGTCACTCCGGTGAAAAAACTGTCTCGACGCAGGTAGTCGAGTCTGTCCATGTCAAGATTGCCTGAGACCAACTGGTGAAGAAACCGTTTAGGGTAGTCATCCTTGAATATCCGGATGGCCAGGTCCAGTTTTCCACCGAATTCACGGTTCATGCGGTCCATTAGCAGCAACGAGATTTCTTCGTGGGTGACGCCATTGATCAACGTCTGTTCGAGTACGTGGGAGAACGGTCCATGCCCAATGTCGTGAAGGATAATGGCCGCCGTGACGCCTTCCGCTTCCTCGTCGGTGATTTCCAGCCCCTTGAGGGTGAGTTGACCGATAGCTTCCATCATCAGGTACATGGCGCCGGTCGTATGCATGAAGCGAGTATGTTGGGCGCCCGGATAGACATACGAGGACATGCCAAGCTGTTTGATGCGTGTGAGCCTGTGCAGGAAAGGGTGCTCATAAACCTGATATAAAAAGCCGGTTGGCAGGTTGATGAACCCAAAAACAGGATCATTGATGATTTTCCGTTTTTCCATGGTGCGTGTTTGTTTGCCATGGGCAAGTGGTGAGGCTTGCCCTGCTGCTTCTAGTTGACCAGATACCCGGCCATTTCCTGTTGAATGTTCAGCGCTTCTTTTCTGGAGTAATCAGCGAAATCGGTTCCTTTTCCGGCATACAGGATTTGTCTGGATGAGTTCACCAGCAATCCGCATTGCTTGTTCATACCGTATTTGACAACTTCGGCCAGGCTTCCGCCTTGAGCTCCGATGCCTGGTACCAGTAAAAAATGGCCCGGAACGAGCTTGCGTACTTCGGCAAACATGGACCCCTGGGTGGCGCCTACCACATACATCAACTGGTCGTCGCCGGCCCATTCGCCCGATTTTCGAAGTACTTTTTCAAACAGTCGTTCACCGTTGGCATCCTGGATGAGCTGAAAATCCTGGGAACCTTTGTTGGACGTCAGTGCCAGCAGGATCACCCATTTGCCCGGGTAAGAGAGAAACGGTTTGACGCTGTCTTCTCCCATGTACGGGGCTACCGTAACGGCATCGAATGGAAGTTCGCGGAAGAAGCTGGAGGCGTACATTTCCGACGTGTTGCCGATATCGCCTCGTTTGGCATCGGCAATGAGAAACTGTTCCGGATGGTTTTCGCGAATGTAGCGGACTGTTTTTTCCAGCGCTTGCCACCCTTTGATGCCGTTACATTCGTAAAAGGCCAGATTGGGCTTGTAGGCTACGCATAAATCGGCTGTCGCATCGATGATGGCTTTGTTGAAAGTAAAGACCGGATCTTCTTCATCCAACAGGTGTGCCGGAATTTTATGGATGTCTGTATCGAGACCAACGCACAGGAAAGACTGTTTTCGGCAAATCTGTTCATAAAGTTGTTGTTTTGTCATAGGTCGTGTCTCATATTTGTGCCATTTCTGTAAGGAACATGGCAACAGGGTCATAGTTTATTGTTAAAGCTCAGCTGCTTTCAGCCGTTCGGCATTTTCGGCGATGATGAGCTTGTCAATCATTTCCTGAAGGTCACCGTTCATGAACGTGGACAGATTGTAGATCGTGAAATTGATGCGATGGTCGGTAACACGTCCTTGCGGGTAGTTGTAGGTACGGATCTTGGCTGACCGGTCGCCGGTAGACACCATGGTCTTCCGGTGGGCGGCAATTTCATCGATGTATTTCTGATATTCCAGGTTGTAGAGACGGGAACGTAGCACCATCATGGCCTTGGCCTTGTTCTTGAGCTGGGATTTTTCATCCTGGTTCTGAACTGTGATGCCGGTGGGAAGGTGAACCAGCCGGACAGCGGAATAGGTGGTGTTGACGGACTGTCCGCCGTGGCCGGAGGCACAGAAAATATCCACCCGGATGTCAGACTCTTTCAGCTCAATGTCAAATTCATCGGCTTCAGGTAAAATAGCTACAGTCGCGGCTGAGGTATGGATGCGTCCCTGGGTCTCCGTGGCCGGTACTCGTTGGACACGGTGGACACCGGATTCGTACTTCAGCGTTCCATACACATTTTCACCTGATACGGTGAAGACGATTTCTTTATAACCGCCTGAACTGCCTTCACTGCTGGAGGAAACTTCGATTTTCCAGCCTTTGTTTTCGCAGTAGCGTACGTACATCCTGAATAAGTCACCGGCAAAAATGGCGGCTTCATCTCCTCCGGTTCCACCTCGGATTTCGACGACGGCGTTTTTGGAGTCTTCCGGATCGGCCGGAATCAGGAGCAATTTGATGGCTTCTTCCTGGATGGGTTGTTGTTTCAATCCTTCTTCCAGTTCTTCTTTGGCCATTTCACGGATTTCCGGATCTGACTCGGTATTGAGCAGTTCCTTCGCATCCTCTATGTTTTTGAGTAATCCTTTAAACGTGCGGCAGGCCGCTAAGATTTTTTCCAGGTCGTGGTATTCTTTGTTCAGCTTGATGAATCGTTTCATATCGGCTATCACGGAAGGATCGGTGATCAGCAGGGACACTTCATCAAACCGGTTTTGAATGCCTTCAAGTTTTGTCAATATGCTATTATCTGCCATAAATTAATTGTAGATAAAGGTGCCGTATGGGCTTTCGATGGTCAGTTGCTTTTGACCGGCCGCTTCAACCCGTCCGACAATTTTGGCTTCGATATTCAGACTGTTGGCCAGTTCGATGACCTCGGCTGCTTTTTCAGGTGCCAGATACACTTCCAGCCTGTGCCCCATATTGAATACCTGGTACATTTCTTTCCATCTGGTGCCGGACTCTTCCTGAATCATGCGGAAGAGAGGAGGAACGGGGAATAAATTATCTTTGATGATGTGCAGGTCTTCGACGAAATGCAATATTTTGGTTTGGGCACCGCCTGAGCAGTGTACCATGCCGTGGATGTCTTTCCGCAGGGCATCCAGCAATTTTTTTACAAATGGAGCGTAGGTCCTGGTAGGCGAGAGCACCAGCTTGCCGGCGTCAATCGGGCTGTCTTCTACGGCATCGGTCAGTTTCCGGCTTCCGGCGTAGATGAGTTCGGAAGGAACGGCCGCGTCAAAACTTTCGGGGTATTTTTCAGCCAGGTATTTGGCGAACACATCGTGACGAGCTGAGGTGAGTCCGTTGCTGCCCATACCGCCGTTGTACGCTTTTTCATAAGTAGCCTGACCGTAAGAGGCCAGTCCGACGATGACATCCCCAGCCTGAATGTGGCCGTTGTCGATCACGTCACTGCGTTTCATGCGGCAAGTGACGGTGCTGTCCACGATGATGGTCCGGACCAGGTCTCCGACATCGGCTGTTTCTCCGCCTGTTGCATAAACTCCGACACCCAGTTCACGCAGTTCGGCCAGCAATTCGTCCGTTCCGTTGATGATGGCGGAAATGACTTCACCCGGAATCAGCAATTTGTTCCGTCCGATCGTGGAGGAAACCAGGATATTGTCGACGGCACCCACGCACAGCAGGTCGTCGATGTTCATGATCAGGGCATCCTGTGCAATGCCTTTCCACACGGACAGGTCTCCGGTCTCTTTCCAGTACAGGTAGGCCAGGGAGGATTTGGTCCCGGCTCCATCGGCATGCATGATGTTGCAATAGTCCGGATCACCGCCGAGTATATCGGGAATGATTTTACAGAAAGCTTTGGGATACAGTCCTTTGTCTATATTTTTGATGGCGTTGTGAACGTCTTCCTTCGAAGACGAAACACCTCGCAGTTGGTACCGTTGGTCATTCATAAGTCTAACGCCGTTTGAACTGCAAAGATAGGAAAAATTCGGTTCGATATAGGACAGCTTCCGGCGATAATCCTCTCACTTCATTAAAACCAACCGATCCTGGGATGTTTCGAATCCAAAATGATCTGTGGCTGTAATTTTAATGGTATGAATGCCAGGTGTCATCCCGGCCGGCAAGATTGCTTTCCAGCAATGTGGGGAAGGCCTTTTGCGCAATGCTGCCCGGTGGCTGTAAAGGGTCGGGTAGACCTTTTCCCTGGACAGGGCTGAGACACGGCTGACGCTGGGAGAGACAATCTGGGCTTGTTCCATCCGGACTGGCCGTTGGCCATCGACTTGCATGAACACCGCGGTACTGTCCGATCCGGCAAAAATAGTAGCAATGACGGTATTGGGCCGGATACCGGTGAAGGCTTCCACATGAGTGTCCAAGGTGTCTTGTCCGGATACCCAGATATCCATTTGGGTACTTGGGTCCAGACCAATACCTTTAAAATGGAGGCGATAGGTGTCTTTGCTGAAGTCCAACACAAAATAATTTCTGGGACTTCCACACTGCATCAGGCCTGAGGGATTGCCGGAAGCGTCCCGTTCGCCTGTCCACCAGCTGCCGCAGGTAGCGCCGGCTACCAGTTCCGGCACAATGCCATCCGGTCCGTTCAGAAAAAGCCGCTCGACGGTGTGCAGGTGAGCTGATAAGATGAGAACGCGATGGCGGCCTTTCAACAGGCTCAGCAATCGATCCTTGTTGCCGGTATAGCTCAGCGGTACATGCATGGCTACGACGATCCGGCTGTTTTTCGGGACAAGTGCCAGGTCATTGGCTGCAAAGGTCAGTTGATCGTCAGAAAACGCGCCCTCATAGCCTGCTTTCCCCTGGTCAGGGATGTTGTTCAGTATCAAGAAATGGACGCCTCCGTAGTTAAAGGCATAGGAGGTTGATCCTAACAGCTCATTGTATGGCTGTCCGGCCGGTTGAGCGGATCTGGTTTTCCGGTCATGGTTCCCGAACACCGTCCATGAAGGCGAAGGCAGCTGCGACAGCATGTCTTTGACGGTCGGTAGCAGTTCCGGTTTATCATTGACAAGATCGCCTAGAAACAGACAGAAGGCAAGATCCTTCCGGCTCATTAAATCGGGAAAGAGTGTTTGGTCGGTGTAGTTGATTTCTTGTTCGTTGTCAACCTGGACATCACCGATGGCGGCCATACGGAAGGTAGTGTTTTCCGGCACGGTTGTCAACGCAAAATCGACTGTCCTTTTTGGGGGAACGGAATCCAGCGGCTGCTGAAAGGAAAAACGGGTATTTTGAATGGTTCCCTTTGATCCGCTGAACAGGTAGTCGGATGGAAGAATGGGGAAAACGGAGCTTCCGGGTATTGCCGTCAGGACATAAAGCCCCTTCTTGTTTGTCAGTACCAGGTCTTTGCTATTGGAAACCGGAATGTCCGAGAGGCCTCTGTCGGAGGCATCAAACACACCGTTCTGGTTTTTGTCCACGAAAACAAAGCCTGAAACGGTCTGTGCTGCTGATTGTTCACAGACAAATGCCAGTATGGCCGATAACGTCAATAAGAAATGTTTCATCGAGTTGAATAAAAAGTATGACTCCCAGGGCAAGCACTGGACCCTGATTTCACCGCAAGCGGCGGGGAATGCTACCCTTAGAAATTAAAAAAAGAAGATGTATCAAAAGAAGCTAAACGGGTCATCGCTGGTTGCCGGGCAAATCAATAAACAATCAGTGTTTAAGTTGGTAACCAGCGATGTCACCATTTTTTATTTTGATACATCTTTAAACAATGGCAGCTGCCTGCTTAAAAAAGAAGCTACCGGCAAGGTTGCAGGTCGCTTCCAGTTAAATGCGATACCGGTCAGTTGGCAGGAGCCGCATACTTATAAGTTGTCAGGCTGCCACCTGTTTTGGAGAAGGTGGCAAAGGCTTCGCCATTCGGCGCAAAATCCAGCCACAAATCGTCTGCTTCAACCTGTTCCAAGACAACTTCGGATGTCCATTGCTGGGTATCCGTATCCAGTGAGATGATAACCGGGTATTGATTGGCATTCCGGTACATCAGATAGGGGATTCCGTAAGGTGATACAGCCAGGTCGAAATGGCGGATGTCATCCAGACTGACATTAATGATATCACCGACATTGCTCCAGGTCTGGGTAGCAGCGGTGTATTTTTTGACTCTTGGTTTGTAGACAGCTGCATCGGAAGCATTGTCAGCGATGGCAATGAAGATGTTTCCATCCTTATCGACGTCCATATCGAAGTCACGCAGGTTGGAATTGGTTGCTCCGGCTTCGATCATTTTGTCGGCGATGGTCGTCCAGGCACCATTCTGGTATTTGTAAACCGAGAATGAAGAAGGGGCAACCTGATTGAAGGTCCCCACGTAAAGAGCGCCGTTCACCAGTTTGGCAACCGGCAAATAGGTCAGCATATCAGCGGTACGACCGGTGATGGTATTGCTTGTTGTCCAGGCACTTCCGTTGTAAACCGAATAGCCTAATTCGCGTTTGGCCAGTCCTCCGGCAGCAGCATTGTTTACATTGAACAGCATCAGGCTGTTGTCCGGTGCAAACGACAGGGCTGTATAGGTGACGGCACCGGCTGTAATGCCTTGACCGGCATCAGCCCAGTCTGTTCCGTTGTAAAACCGGACGGTTGCCTTCTGCGCCGTTGTTGTTGTCATATAATCCGGATAAGCGACATAGGGCTTCCCGGTTGCATCGAATGTGAGGTCCAGGTAAGAGCCGATACGTCCCGCAGAAAGTCCGGCTGAAGCCCCGACATATTCCCAATCAGTGCCGTTCCATTTGATCAAAGCGGCTTTCTGGTCGGTTGACGTAGCCCGGTCTTCTTTGTACAGAATGTATGGGGTATTGGTGACCGGATTGACTTTCATGGTAAAGCAAATGGCCGAATCTGCCGTAAACGAAGACAATTTGCTCCAGGTATAAGCGGAAGCTTTGCCAACGGTAATCGTATACCGGGTATTATTGGTTCCATCCGTCAGGTAGTAATCCACCGGAACCGTAAAATTATTGACGGTGACGCCGCTCACTTGTCCGACACCATTGATCGTGACGGAATCATTTTTTGTTGTCACAAAGCGGGCTATCAGTTTGGACTTATCCACTTCTGCCGGCAGATTAATGGTCCATGAAGTGGACGTGGAATCGGATACGACATAGTCCTGGAACAGGACACCCTGGTTGTCTGCCGCATAAAAGCCGAAACTGATTAACTTGGCTTCTCCGGAGGTGTTGTTGGGATCATCCGAATTGTTGCAGGCTGTCATGAAACCTGCAAACGCAGCCAGAAAAAGAAAGGTTTTCAGTAAATGTTTCATAAAATGGATAGTTTTGGAGGCTTAAGACAACGTGTCATTCAGCCTGGTTAATAATTGGTTTTATTGATTTTTCGGATACATAATGGCCCGGATCATAGGTGTCTGCAGTAGATTTTTATCAATCAATCCTGCGATTTGCTGAGGGTTAATGGCGTTGACCGTTTGTTCGAAGCCGCCTATCCAGGACCAGTCTGTTTCTTCGTTGAAAAGGCTGTTCCGGATAAATCCGCCCCAGAAAGCATCTTTTTGTGACTCAAGCCGCATGTCTTTGATCAGGTTTGTTTTGACATCGGTCAGTTCCTGTTCGAAACAGCTTGGATCGGCAACCATCAGCCTGATTTGTTCCATCGTCTTTTCGATGAGTATTTCAGCGTCTTCGGGTTTACAGGTATAGGCAATGGTGGTGCGGCTCAGGGCTGAAGGATGTAAGGTCGCTCCGGATGAGACACTGACGCTGTAGACCATCCCCATCTTTTCGCGCAATTGCTTCAACAATTTTGTCCTGATAACGGCCTGAAGCATATCTTCTTTCAGTGTGTACATCCTGAGATTTTCACCAAGGCTGGTGTGTTGAAAGACCAGCGATACGACAGCTTTCGGAGAATTTCCGGCCTTCCGCTCAAACACAACCGGCTGTTTTGGAATGGCAGGTCCTGTATACATATAAGCCGTTTGGGGCGTTCCGGTAGGAAGGCCTCCGATATATTTCAGAATGAGCGGTTTTAACTCATTTAGTTTGCAGTCTGCCGTCAGAATGAAGGTGTATCCGCCGGCGGAACCAAATGACTGATTGAATGCCGGGATCAGCGCTTTTTCCTGCAGTTCTGCCGACAGGATGGTATCGGTCAGTTCCCGGTTGGTATAGGCTTTTCCCTGGATCAGATAGCCGAAATCCTGGTTGAACCTGTCTTCATCCGTCCGGTTGGCTGTTTGATAACTTTCAATCGCTTTTTCTTTTCCTTGATTGAAAACAGCGGTATCAACCCGTGGAGCCGTCCATTTTAGGTACATGAGCTGGAACAAGGTTTCCTTATCGGCCAGGTTGGACGTTCCTGCAATGCCGGAGCGTGTTTTGTCAATCAAAAAACGGACTGACGCGGTATTTCCTGCCAGGTAATGACTCAAGGCTTCCCGTGTGAAGTCACCGGCGCCACTTAAACTGATCACGCTACCTGCGTAAAGCCCGCTGACATAGTCTGTCGAATCCAGTGCGTACAGTCCTCCTTTCCGGAAGGCTGTCAGTGTGATCGGACTGTTTGGGGTAGTTGACCGTCTGAAAAAGACAGTGGCCCCATTGGAAAGTGTCAGCACATGCGCCTGAATCTGGCTGACAGCTGTCTCTTTTACCACTTTCGCGGCTTTTGGTCCTTTGGCCAACAGCTTTTCGGGAATCGTCATATTTTTGGAATATGGTGCAATGGCTCTAGCTCTTATGTCGGCAGCCATCGACAGGACCTTTTCTTCTGCCGGCAACTCGGAAGTAACTCTGTCAAAGGCTGTGATCATGTAGTGTGTCTGTTGAGGTTTCACCATTTTGTGGAAAAAGTTGACCAATGTCAGAGAATCTATGCTACCGATGTATTTTTTGGCCAGTTTATATTCTGTTTTAGGTGTAATCAACAGTTCGCCCTTGTAGAAACAGGCATACAGCTGATCCATGTAGTCCATGGATGGTGTGGGCTTTTTCACATTGGCACTTCGTTGCAACGCATTCAGGTAGCTCTTTTTGACTTTCTCTATTTCCAACGGGATGAAGCCAAACCGGTACATCTGTTCCAACTGGGAGGAGAATGTCTGGATGCCTGAATCAATCTTCGTCGGTGTCAGTTCGACAGAAGCCAACAGCACCCCTTTGGTATTCAGAAAATTGGAAAGACTGACACTGGCTTTGGCATAGGGCGGATTTTCAAAGGAAAGCGCATTCATCCGGGCATCCATCAACCGGTTCAAAAGGACTTGCAACAAATACCCCTGGTAGGTTTGTTCATTGACGACAGGCGCCGTTTCCGGTAGCAACTGGATCTGGTCGTACTCGATTTTTTGAAGTGACGGATGGACGACGATTTTCGCAGCGACGCTGTCATAATCTGAGATAGGATAGACAGGCATGTTGTCGTGGTCGACTTTTTGGACCGGCCCGAATTTTTCAAGGATCAGTTTTTTGATCTGGTGTACATCGACATCACCGGCAACGGCGACGGCCATTAGTTGAGGGTGGTACCAATGCTGGTAATAGTCACAGATCCGTTGACGCGAAAAATGCTTGATGACGGCCGTATCTCCGATGACCAACCGCTCAGAAAAGCGGGATTTGTTCAGCAACTCCATCAGAAACGCATTTTGGGCATCTTGTTCAGGTCCGGTTTTGGACAGCCATTCCGAAAGAATGACGCCCCGTTCGCTCTCTATTTCGGTACTGTCGAATGTTACACCATCAGCCCAGTCTGCCAGGATGGTCATGGTTGTATCGACCATCCCCGGATCATTGGTCGGAAGCTGTAATTTGTAAACCGTTTCGTTGAATGAGGTATGTGCGTTCAGGTCTTGCCCGAATTTGGCACCTTTTGATTCCAGATACCTGATCAGGGCATTTCCTGGAAATGTTTTTGTCCCATTGAACGCCATGTGCTCCACAAAGTGGGCCAGACCGCGCTGGTTTTCGTTTTCAAAAACAGAACCGGATTTGATGAACAGCCGGAACACCGCTTCTCCTTTCGGATAGTTGTTCGGATAGATATAATAGGTCAGTCCATTGGCCAGTTTTCCTGTGATCAGTTTCGGATCTTGCTTTACCGTACCGCCAAAGGCAAAACTGGAAATCAGTAACGCGATAAAGAGAAATAAACAATAAATAATCCTTTTCATATAATCATCATTTTTTTGTTCAAGGCAATAGGCAACTCGCCTGCCGAGTGATCAGCTACTTTGAGGTTTGGTAACAAACAGGCTAGTTTCTTCAATTTTCTTTTGTTATGGTAAATTCTTTTTGCAGTTTGCCGGGACCGGGCAATCCCATCGTCAGGTTCAGACTGTTGCTGACCAGGACGATTTTAAGTGTATTGTCTTTGGCCGGATCGATCGTATTGGGTATCCAGCGGATGCGGATGGGCATGTCGTAAATACCGGGCATAAAGATTAGTTTGTTTCCGGTGGTGATCAGCTCAAAATCGCGTCCTTCAAGGAGCCCGTCACCGACCTCTATGTTGTAGGTGACTTCCAGACTTTTGGAAAGCGGAACCGAACTCAGATAAACATAGTACGTAGCCACAAAATTGGAATTTGAGGTGACTTTGGTTGATGAAACCTCATCTTTCATGATGTGAATAAACGGTGTGTTGTAGGGCTCGTTCTCGTCCAGCCCGCAGGAAAACAGGCAGAGAAGAGGCATTATCAGAATTAAATAACTTTTTTTCATCATCCAGTCGGTCATTAATTATTGACAGTGGGATTGCCCACCATATTTGTATTGGCTTCCAATTCGGTTTGTGGGATGGGAAGGACGAACCGGTCATTGGGATAGGACATGTACCGGATATTAGAGTTGGTATTGGTGCTTCTCACTAAGGCATGGTTCCACCGGACGATGTCAAAAAACTGATGTCCTTCGAAACACAATTCTTTTGCCCGCTCGACTTCCAACAGGCGTCGCAGGACTGTTTTATCTGTCTCTGTGATGGAAATATCCGACGTCTGTTTGTTCCGGGATCTGGCAATGAGTGCTTTTAGATCTGAGGCAGCCAATTTTGGCTCATTGTTGTTCAAATAGGCTTCAGCCCTGATCAGATAGATTTCGGAAGCCCGTAAGACAAACGGATCGTAATGCTTGTCCGATTCGGAGACATTGGCTGTAACCGTATATTTCAGCGTGACATAGCTGTTCTTGCTGCCGGATTCCAGCTGAAATAGCTTTAGCCGGATGTCATCGCTGTCTGTGAACAAGCTCATCAGGGTATCAGAAGGAACAGCTACCGGACTGACCGGATAATAAAACTTTTGTAACGGACAGCTTTTTTTCAGTCCGTTCAGGCGGAAAATGGCTTCGTTGCCGGCTGTCAGGTTGGTGAACATATCCATATAATCAGAGCCATAGGAGAGGGGCACGCTTGCCAATACTTTATTGGCATAGATGATGGCGTCATCCCAGTCTTCCATGTATAAATAGACTCTTGCCAGAAGCGCCTGAGAGGCAAGTTTTGAGGCATGATAGGCATCGGTCATGGGGGTTGAACCGAAATCTTCTTCCGATTCTTTCAAGTCTTTGATGATTTGTACATAAACCTGATTGACTGTATTCCTGGGCATGTTGTCGTCGGCTCCGGGTGTCTTAGTCAGGGCAGGAATACCGAGGTGTGATGCTTCTTGGGTGTAGTTGTAGGGCTGGGCGTAAACCCGGCAGGCGTCAAACAGGCAAAGTGCCCTCAGAAAGAGGGCTTCAGCTTTGATTTCCTGCAATTCAGCTAGATTGTTGGGATATTTGGCTACCAGGGAAGGTTGATATTGAAGGATGTTGTTCACGTTTGCCAGGGCTATAAATATCTTTTTCCAGATGTAGCCGACAGCGCCGGTTTCATCGGTGGGATCGGAGATAAAGTTGTATTCCTTAACCATGTCTCCGCCGGAGGTGACTGTTTTCAGCGAAACCATATTGCCGGCTATTTCCGGATATTTGTAAAATTCCGAACTGTAATAGTTGTACATGGCGCTGTAGGCTCCCGGCAAGGCGGTCCGGATGCCATCCATATCGGAAAAGAAGACGGGTATGGTGGTTTGACCGACCGGTTGCACTTCCAGAAAGTCCGAACAACCGGCCATGGAAACGCCCAATATAATGGTCCCCAGCAGGTTTGCGACGGTTTTGGTCAGTTTGAATCTAATTGGTTTCATAAATCGTTCAACGTGTTAAGTGTCAAAAATTGCAGGCCAGTCCTACCGACAGGGTTGTTTCCATTGGATAGCCACTTCTGGACTGCCGGTATGAATTCCGGTTTTTATGATCAAAAGGTGTCCATAAGGCTAGATTGTCTCCGATCAAGGATAGGTTGACATTGGATAATCCGGTGTAGCTGATCCACCTGGAATGCAAGGCATACGATAAGGATACATTTCTTAGCAGGGCGTAGGTTGCGTTGTACAGGTACCGGGTGGAATTCATGACCGATCCTGTCGAAACGCCCCAGACCGGTTTGGGTGACAGGGCAAGGTCTCCGGGCTTTTGCCAGCGATCGAGCTGGTTGATGCTCTGATTTTCGTCCATAATGTTCAGCCCGTCGGAAGAAACTCTTCTTCCGAAATTGCTGAATGCATAACCGCCAAGCACATAGCTGAGTAACGCATTCACTGTGAAATCTTTATAGGTAACCGTATTGGAGAGGCCTCCCGTCAGATGCGGTGAAGAAGATTTATACGGAACACGGTTGGCGGTACTGTATACCCGGGTGATGTTGCCGTTTGCATCGTACCATAATGGCGCTCCGTCGCGTGGATCGACGCCGGCCCACCGAACCAGGTAGAACGTATTGATATCGTATCCTTCCCGCCAGATTTTTTCACCCATGACTTTCTGAATACCGTTGTAGAGTTCCAGCAAGCTGTTCTTGTTGTGAGAGAGGTTGAGTTCGGCTGTCCATTCGAGGTCTTTCTTTTTAACCAGTTCGGCTCCGATTGTCGCTTCAAAGCCCTTGTTGAGGATGGATCCGACATTGCGGTAGACTCTGGTATCACCGGTCAGGCGCGAGACATCCAGGTCACTCAATAAATTGACTGTCCGGTTGTTGTATGCTTCCATGTCGATATCGAACCGGTTGAACAGTCTCAACCGCAGGCCGACGTTCAACATTTTCGTCGTTTCCCAGCTTAATTTGGGGTTCGGACTGGCAGACATGGATCCGCCGGATTCACCCATATAATTGTCACTTTCATCATAGGAATAGAGTCCTAATGATTGCGTTGATCCTAATCGTGAATTTCCGTTTGTACCATAGGAACATTTCAACTTCAGGATATTGATGTTGTCCAAGTTGTAAAAGGGCTCGTTGTGTACATTCCAGGAAAGGCCGACCGAACCGAAATTGGCCCATTGAACGTCGGTCCCGAAATCCGAATTTCCATCCCTTCTGGCATTCAGGACCAGATAATAGCGGTTGTCGTAGGAATAACTTCCTTGTCCCAAAAAGGACATGGTCCGGGTTGTTTTGGAAGAGCTTGTTCCATAATAGTCTACCGCGTAAGATATTTCCTTGATGTTATCATTGACGAACCCCGAACCGGTTGCTCCGACTGCGTAGTAGCGTTTGGAACTGGCTTCGAAACCCAACACTCCGCCAACTTTGTGCTTTCCGAAATTCCGGTCAAAATTGAGCCGCTGGATGGCTGTCCACAACAGGAAATTGGCATTGCTACGGGACGAATACCCGTAAGCTCCTTCAGAGAGCGACATGCCTGACCAGTTCGTTCTGGCACTGTAGGTGTCCTCAAATCCGCTTTGATAGTCTATCCCTAACTGGCTGGTAAATTTCAATCCTTTCAGGATATCGAGATTCAGGGAAAAATTGTCGTTGCTTGCCAGTGTATGCTGGTTGTTGTCGTTTTGTTCCCGTTCCGCCACCGAATTAAAAAAACTATGGGTTGTCCATTTCAGGCTTCCGTCATCATTCGTCCCGTCCACGTACGTATTGTATAGACGGAAACTGCCGTCCGCGTTATACGGCGAATAAATGGGCAGCATCTGGTAGTAATCATCTCCCGGATTGAACAACGTATTGATGTTGTAGGAATTCGCCATATTGACAGAAAAACTCATTCGTTTTGTCAACATCAGATCCAAATTTGTCCTGACTGAAAAACGTTGCTGCACATTGCCTTTGACTGTCAACTTGTTTCGATAATAACCACCTGAAACATAATATTTTGCTTTTTCATTGCCCCCTCTGATCATCAAATTGGTTTCGGAGGTATTTCCCAAGCCATAATACACATCCGTCCAATTGGTATTCGTCGTACTGTAACTGTTCATCGCATTGTCCTGAAATGGAAAACTGGCCAGGTCTTTTCCGGCATTGACCCAGGCTTCTTTGGCCAACATTAGATACTGTTGGGCGTTCAGGACCTTAAACCGAGTGCTTTCATTGATCTTCGAAATGCCATAACGGGTTGAAACGGCGATGGTCGTTTTTCCGGAAGACCCTTTTTTGGTGGTCACCAGGATGACACCGTTGGCGCCGTTCGCTCCATAGATGGACGTGGCGGAGGCATCTTTCAGTACCGTGATGCTTTCGATATCATCGGCATTGATGTATGAAAGCGGACTGATGGTTGAATTGAGTCCCGGTACCTGATTGGTTTTTTCTCCGGTATAGACAGGGGTTCCGTCAATGATCCACATGGGTTCGGACGAAGCGGTCATGGAGGATTGCCCGCGGACCCTGGTATTGTACCGGGGCCTTGTCGCACTGGCCAGGTCTGTATTGTACGTAATTTGCAGACCTGGAACCATTCCATCCAGCAAATTATCAATACGGCCGGCCGGCAAGGCTTCCAGCTTTTTCGAGTCCACCTGATAAGCACTGCCCACCAGATCTGACCGTTTTTGGGTTGTGCCGTATGCGCCGACCACCACATAGTCTTTGAGCAAAACAGAAGACGGTTCCAGCTGGACGACCAGCCGTTTTTGAGTGCCGACAGCCATTTCCTTGGTTTCCATGCCGATATAGGAAACCACTAAGATGGTTTGCCTGCCTTCGGCCACCGGTAGCTGAAAGTTTCCGTCGATATCGGTGATGGTACGTTGTTTCTCTCCTTTCACGGCAACGGTTGCTCCGGGCAGTGGTTCTTTCAGGTTGTCTGTCACCTGACCCGATAGTTGACGTTTCGACGTTGACTGGTTTTTAGGCTCGACTTTCCTTAACGTCTTAATAATAATGACCTTATCATCAAGTTCATACGTCAATCCTCTTGGATTGAGCAGCTCATCAAGTACTTGACTTAGCGGTTCACCTTTGATATTCAAGTTGACCTTTGCTTTTCCGTTCAGCAACTCATTTTTATACAGGAAAGTGTAGGATGTGGTTTTTTCCAGCTGGTGAAAGACTTCCTGAACGGTGGCTTCCCGGACAGACACACTGACTTTCTGATTCTGGGCATGAACCGTAACCGGTAGTTGAGACAGTACAATAACAACCACAGCAATGATACCTGCTTTTTTAACGAACCCTTTTGTACCTACATGTTTATTTATAGACATAACTTAACTTGATATGTTGACTTTTTTCAAAGTCGAACAAATGATCAATAATACAATCTTTTAACTTTTTGAAACCACAATGGTGTTTCCTTCCAATTCAAAATGCAAATCGCCGGATTTCTCGAATTTTCGCAAGACCTCTTCGACGGATTCGTACATTTCCATTTTTCCGCTATAGACCACATACTTTAAGTTGGATTGCTTGTAGATCACATTCAGATTATACCAACGGCCTACCCGGCGAAGGATATCATTCAACTGGGCATCCTCAAAAGTGAATGAACCATCTTTCCATGCTGTATATAGTTGTGTGTCAACCGATTTTATGGTTATGTGGCTGCTGCTTTTATCATAAACAGCCTGCTCTCCAGGCTCTATCTTTTTCATCACGCCAGAGCGATCGGCAACAGACACCCGGCCACGGATCAGTGTCGTATAAACAGCCTCTTCATCCTGATAGGCTTTTACATTGAACGACGTACCCAACACCTGCACGGACATGTCTTTTGTAACGACGACGAACGCCTGCTTTTCATGGTGCACGACATCAAAAAAAGCTTCTCCGTCCAGCTTGACTCTCCGTTCTTTGGCATCGAACCGGGACGGAAAATCCAGTTTGGATCCGGCATTCAGCCAAACCATGGTACCGTCAGGCAAAACAAGTTTATACGTGGTTTTAAAGGGAACTTCAAGCCGGTTGAGTGGAGACGCTTTAGAGGGCGTCTGCCATGCTTGCTTGTCCGTTACCTTCAACACCCCGTTGGTGTTTTGTAAGCCAATCTGTTTGTCTGCGTTGTAGGTGGAAAGGGTATCCAATCTGAGCAGCTGTCCGTCAGCCAGCTTCAAGGTAACATGAGTGCCTTCTTTTTCAAGTTTTGCCGAATAAAAAGGTTGCTTTTCTGGTTTTGGAACTAAAAAATAGACGGAAGAGACGATGCCCAGCAACAAGACGGCAGCAGCAATCCAGTAAGAAAGCGGGGAAACGGCTGTTCTGTTTTTACGCCGGACTTGCCGGATGGCTTTCTCTGTATCGAAGGCTGACATAAAATCAAGTTTCAGCCTGATCGTCTCTTTGTCTTTCAACTCTTCGTTCAGCTTCTGTAAATCAGGATAGCCGTTCAATGTTTCCCTGACAACAGTTTCATCAGTTTCAGACAGTTCTTTCTTATGAAAAGATAGCAACAACTGGGCAAATCGAAATGGACTGATCGGTTTCATAGATAATTAATCTAAAACTATTACAATCGTTTCGCGAAAAAGGATTATCGTGAAGCGTCATTTTATTATGTAAAAAGTGA
>Ga0183100_1000866_pt1 | contig 18483 bp, 18 predicted proteins | sample Biomet2_FD_127789 | JGI IMG/M metagenome (GOLD analysis project Ga0183100, IMG submission 127789) | Microbial communities from bioreactor (seeded with anoxic lake sediment) at LBNL, California, USA - Biofuel metagenome 2 | ecosystem: Engineered > Bioreactor > Anaerobic > Unclassified ...
AGATGAATGTATTTCAAGTGGCATTGGTTCAGCATAAAGCCATCCCAAATGATAGCCAAGCAAATTTGCTGCTAGGTTTACGCTATATTCGTGAAGCAAAAGATTTAGGGGCTGACATTGTTCTTTTCCCTGAATTATGGTCAAACGGATATGCAGAACCATATAAAGGGGCTTTCAAGGATCCATTCGATGCACAATATGAAAAAGAACGCACAGATTGGCTAAATGAAGCGATGGATGTAGCTAGCGAATTTGTCAAGTCTTTTCAGAAAGCCGCGGAAGAGTTTCAGATTGGCATTGTCATGACCTATCTGTCAAAGGGGCATAGCGCCCCTCAAAATGTAGCATTAGTCATTGACAAGACAGGCAACATTTTGATGAAGTATTCCAAAGTTCATACTTGCGATTTTTCATTGGAAGCCCTGCTTGAAAACGGAGAGGAATTTAAGGTATGTGATTTTAATGGCGTGAAACTCGGCGTCATGATTTGCTACGATAGAGAATTCCCAGAAAGTGCAAGAGTTCTTATGTTAAAGGGAGCTGAAATCATATTAGTCCCGAATGCCTGCGGTATGAATCCAGCAAGGTTAAACCAAATATCGACGAGGGCTTTCGAAAACATGGTTGGTATGGCTATGGCAAATTATCCCTCGCCTCTTCATGGAAACTCTTGTGCCTATAGCCCAATCGTTTTTGATGATGACGGTCGATATGTTGATAATCGTATCATAAATGCTACGGATACCGAGGAAAGTATCATCATGGCGGCGTTCGATTTAGACAATATCCGTTCCTATCGAGAAAAAGAAGCCTGGGGGAACGCTTACCGAAAAGTTGTCGCCTATAAAGATATATTGGATGAACAAGTAAACGAACCATTTATACGCAAAAAGTAATACAATCCAGCCCTGATTTGCCATGTTTTATATTTTTTTCTATTTTTTTCAAAAATTAGGAATATTCGTTCTTTTGCACGCATATATATAGAATAGCGTATTTTTTTGTAATGGTAAACAAATAAAATTTCACTATACATAAATTTATACATTTAGAAAGGGGCGAAGATTGATGGTTTATCATCAAGCTTTAATTTGCTTAAATGGTCACTGTGTTTCTGCAAGTATTGATGCTTGTCCAGAAACCGACCAAAAATTTTGCAGCAAATGTGGAGAGAAAACAATATCTACCTGTCCACATTGTCAATCTGAAATTCGTGGCAGATACAATGCCACAAGTCGCGTATGTCTGGAGGAATATAAAGTTCCACCATATTGTCATAATTGCGGGCAAGCTTATCCATGGACTCGAGCTGCGCTAGAAGCCGCTGGCGAATTAATCATGGAAGCCGAAAGCTTTTCTGACACAGATAAAGAAAAACTCACAAGTTCTTTACCATTCATTATGATAGAAACGCCAAAAACGCAGCTTGCCATCACCCGCATGAAAAAAGCATTTCTTGTAATCGATGAATTTACGGCTGATGCCATTAAACAATTTGCCCTTGCTTATGGATGTGACCTCGTTAAACGTGACATCGGGCTCACTAGTTTTGTTGCATTAGAGAATGTCTAACTTATCAATTAAAATTTTATAGCGTACATCCAGTCGACCGTTTACACGGTCGACTATTTTTTATAACAATATGGAAAGCAAGCTTGACATAAAGGGTGAAATGTGATATTCTACAGATGGAAAGCGAGCTTAACATGGAAGGCAAGTGAAAAAGTGAAAAACAGATTGGAAGATATACGAAAAGAAAGAGGAATCAAGCAAGAAGAATTAGCGGCCACCTTGGAAGTATCACGGCAAACCATCGGTTCACTGGAAAATGGGCGTTACAACCCATCAATTATATTAGCGTTTAAGATAGCGCGCTATTTTGGCATGGCAATCGAAGAAATATTCATCTATGAGGAGGAGATAAAATGAGAAGAAATCATTCCACAAGAAATTATATTTTAGCGGGTATTAGCGCCGCTGTTTTAGTAGGAAGTTTAGTCATCACAAAAATATATGGCAGAAATGTTGTCATCATCAGCCTGCTTGCCATTTCCCTAATGGTCTTTGGAAATTCTATGAGTGAAATATTCAAACAACTTGCGATAAAGGGTACAGATCAGAAAGAATTGGATATTGAAGAAAAAGACGAACGAAATACGCTGATTCGCGAAAAAGCAGCAGCTAAAACGAATTATTTCATGCTTACCCTGCTTAGCTTGATGACATTTATCTTAGTTTTTATGAATGTAGAGCTGTGGATTATATGCCTATTTGCCTCTCTAATAGGTGCAGAGGCGATTATCTTAGTTTTGACAAATATATATTATTCGAAAAAATATTGATGAGGAGAGACTAACATGAAAAGGAAAAGAATACTATATTTACTGCAATTTATATTAGGTGCTGTTCTGATAGCCATGAGTATTTTGGTGTTCGCCTCTGATAACACAAAAATGATTTCTGGATTATGCATCGGATTCGGCGCCGTTATGTTGGTATTTGGGATAGGGAGTCTCATTCGCTCTTTTGTTGTATCAGCCGTGGAAGATAAAGAAATAAAACGCATAAAAAATATTGAGGTAAACGACGAAAGAAATGTCCGCATACGGGAAAAAACCGGCTTTATGGTTTCAAGAATCATGAACTACGTCTTATCGGCATTCATTTTAATTCTTGGTTTTTTGGGAGCCGATAAAGTGATTATAATCATGGCAGTGAGCCTTATCATCATAGAATTTATATCCGTCATTATCTTTTCCAATTACTACGCCAAAAAATATTAATCAATATGTAGGAGGAACAACATGTCTGAAACTTTTCTATTAGCTGAATATTTAAATAAGGCCATGAAAAACATCGTCAGTGGGGCGCTGAAAGCTTCACTAAAAAACCCAAAGGAGTCTGCTTTTATCTTAAAATACATACAGAAAAGCAAACGTGCTGAAAAGGTAAGAATGAAGTACGAGGAAAGCGGCAGTCACATTCCGCCCTTTTTAATTGCCAGCATCACAACAAGCTGCAATTTGTTTTGCAAAGGCTGTTATGCAAGGGCAAACCATGCATGCCACGAAAATGGAACGCAAAATCAGCTCTCATGCAATAAGTGGCACGACATTTTTACAGAAGCGACAAACCTTGGCATCAGTTTTATCTTGCTCGCCGGCGGAGAGCCTCTCATGAGAAAAGATGTAATTGAATGTGCCAGCCTCTTTGAAAGCATAGTCTTCCCTGTTTTTACAAATGGAACGATGGTAAACGAAGATTATATCAATCTCTTTGATAAAAAAAGAAACTTAGTGCCAATTCTGAGCATAGAGGGAAACAAACTGGAAACGGACTTAAGGCGCGGCGACGGCATCTATGATAGGGTAACAAATGTGATGGAAAACTTCCACCGTAAAGGAATTTTCTATGGCGCGTCTATCACAGTTACCACCGAAAATATAAACACCGTAACGAGCGATGCGTTCATCGATAAGCTTGCTATGTATGGATGTATGGTCGCCTTTTTCGTAGAATATGTACCAGTTGCCGCACACAGTGAACATCTAGCCCCTACCGAAAAAGAACGCGCTATTTTGGAAAAAAGGCAGATTCATCTGCGCAGCCGTTATCCCGATCGGATTTTTCTATCCTTTCCAGGTGATGAAAAGCACACGGGTGGATGTCTGGCGGCTGGAAGAGGCTTTTTTCATATTAGTGCCGATGGCAATGCAGAACCGTGCCCGTTCTCTCCCTATTCCGATTGCAACGTCAAGGAAAACACGTTGCTTGATGCGCTAACCTCCCCTCTGTTTGAAAGGTTAAATAAAGATGGTATGTTACTTGGCGAGCATGATGGTGGATGTCTGCTATTTAAGAAAGAAGAAGAAATTAAAAAAATATTAACAAGATAAAATTGACTTAATTTTCGCGGGGCATGCTCATGGTGGGCAAATTAGGCTACCTTCCATTGGGGCCTTGTATGCTCCCAATCAAGGATTTTTCCCTAAATATACAACCGGTATGTTAAAAAGGAAACGACAACGATGGTCGTTAGCCGAGGATTGCGCTATAGTATATTACCGATAAGGTTCCTAGACCGCCCTGAATTAGTCGTTGTGACGCTAAAAAGCAAAAATAATCATATAAACTCATCCCCAAGGAATACACTGTGAAAACCTTGCAAATAATAGATAAGAAAAAGAGTACTTGTCTATTTAGACAAGTACTCTTTAATAAACTTTTTGGCCTGCGGTGCATCTTTTGATACACACACGATTGCATAATTTCCTTTATTAATAATCACAACATCATTCAGTTTGCTGGTCTCTTTATGATTACTAGAAAATTTCAATTTTTGATTTCGAACATAACCCGTAATTGCATTCGTAATGTTAGCCATATTTCCGCCCTCAGCACATTCAAATATGGCAATTTCATCAGCAGATTTTCCGCTTGATGCATATGATACCGCATTAGATACATCCTTTTTGCTTTGCAGATTGCCCTGCATATATTTCATAATCGTTTGATCTTGATTAACTTCAATCAACTCACTACTAAAAATTGATAATTTACTAAGATCTTGTCCCATCTTGGCCACATCGACTTTAATATTTGCACCACCGCAGGCCATGAGCGTAAACAGTAAGCTGCACGCCACACAAAGTGCCACTATTTTTTTTATATTGTTTTTCATTCGTTTTCCCTCTTTCTATCATAACTTTGTGATTTCTAAATGAGAATGCCAGCCTTATATCAACATCATAACATATAATTAATCACGAGACTACCGCACACACATAAAATCACTACACAAACAAAAATATAAACAAAATTCCTTGCTCTTTTTTTCTTCACTTTATTTTTCTTCCCCCTGTAAATCACATAAAATTAATTATAATTCATTTTAAGGAAATTTACAATAAAAAAATCCCACAAAATTTTACTCCTGCAGGATTTTTTTATTTCATAAATAAGAGAGCGACCAGTGCTAACATCAATATGTAATCTTCAGATTCTTCCGATATTAAAACTACGAGAACTAAAACAATGATAAGATCGTCAGTTTCTACAATGCCTAACACCTTACCATTTCGCATAATTTCGTGACGCAATTTTTCAAAGATGCCTTTCAGAGAAGTTGTAGCTGATTGAGAAACCGATGACAAAGATGATATTGTGTTCTCATCAGATTCACCGTTATGTTCCGGTTCTAGGGGAGGCGTTTTCTCTATTGGTTTTTCGTCCACAAATTTTGGAGTTTCCTTATTAAAAGGTTTTTTTTCCACTTTTGGCGGAACACCAGATGGTGAATTCGTCATCCGCCTACCTGCCATTTGAGGCATGCGTCTAATGGGTGTATATTGTCTCCCCTGCATTTGAGGCGTAGTCCCTATTGGTTGCGTAGCTCCCTTAGGTGACATAGTCCCCTTAGGTGACATAGTCCCCTTAGGTGTGCTTGAAAACGTATTCCCGCCCATTCGAGGTATATACTCAACCTGAGCATTTGCTGGTTTCTCCCCAACCATTGATGTATTCCTTTGACTAATCTCTACCGCGTTCGTTTCTTCATGGCTAGGAGTCACGGTAGGCAATAATTCATCATAGCGATAACATCTTCTATACATTTTGTCACCTCCGTTAAAAAAGGCCTTTTAAATCATCCAACATGGATCCCATCTTAGCAAGAGAAGCCAATTTTATAATCATATCCAATTTAGGGCGTCTGTCTTCTCGCATGTATGGGCGGAGAGCGGTAAGCAGGAGGGTCTTGTCATCCTTTTGGTTATTGACCTTACCAAATAAATCTTTTGCTTTTAAAATAAAATCCAAATTAATGCCTTCCGTATCGGAATTGTGTTCGCCACCTTGTGGCGATGATGTGCCACTAGGAGGCGATGATGTATCACTAGGTGGCGAGGTATCGCCACTCCCTCCAAACATTCCCCCTAACGCATTTACCATGTCATTTAATTTCTGACCGCCATCCTCTGAATTAAGCATTTGCTGAAGCTGGTTAATTGCATTAGAAAGATCATCTGCCATGGCTATTACCTCTTTTTCCCGAGCTCATCAATCTTTTGGGATATATCTTCACTGCTCATATGACGTAGCGTCTCTTTTAACTGGCTTGCATCAACGCTCTGTAAAACTTTTTTCACTTGATTAATGTCCAATTTTGAAAAAGCATCCATGATTTTCTTGCTATCAATATTTTTGGTTTTGTTCATCAAATCCTGTCTGTCCTTCTCCGGTAGTAGATTATTGACTCCTTGCTCTAAAGGATTCCCACCTTGCGATGTGTTCTTTCTTACCATAAAAATACACCTCCACTTACTATATTTTATGATTCTCCTAAAACTTTTATGTCTATACTGTATAGTGTATGTCACAACTTCAAATATGTTATCCTTTGCAATTTGATTGGGCTAATCTTGCATTTTTATACATTCTATGATAAAATATTGTTATTAACCTAAAACCCAAAAGTGCAAAAGTTTTTTGTAAAGGAGCTGATCATGCGTGAACAAGATTAACAAATTATATGATATAGTGGAAAGTTCGTATCAATCACAACCGATTGAGGTATATGACGATTATAATATAAAACGAGGACTTAGAAATCCCGATGGAACACCTGTCATGGCTGGTATCACAGCTATTGGTGACGTACGTGGATATTATATGCAGGACGGCGAAAAAATTCCAATCGATGGTAAACTAAAATATCGCGGTATTAATATTAAGACTATCGTAGAAAATTGCGAGACAGAAAGTCGTTTTGGTTTTGAAGAATCGGCGTTTCTACTCATTTTCGGGTTTTTGCCGACTAGAGAATTATTGGAAGAATTTAATGATGTTTTGGCTAGTTATCGTACCCTTCCTGACAATTTTACCGAAGATATGATTTTAAAAGCACCGAGTCAGAATATTATGAATAAGATGGCTCGTTCAGTATTAGCGCTTTATACATACGATTCCAATCCGGATGATACATCGCTTCGCAACACACTTCGTCAGTCCATCGAGCTAATTGCTCGTTTCCCAACGCTCGCGGTATACGGTTATTATGCCAAGGCGTGTTATTATGAGGAAAAATCGCTGATTTTACATCATCCCCAAACTAATCTTTCCACAGCAGAAAACTTTTTATACATGCTACGTCCTGACAATCAATATACACCATTTGAGGCAGAGACACTAGATTTGCTGTTCATGCTTCATGCTGAGCATGGTGGCGGTAACAATTCCACCTTTGCTACTCGTGTTGTTTCCTCTACTGGTACCGATACCTATTCTGCTATTGCGGCAGCTGTTGGTTCCTTAAAAGGTCCAAAACATGGCGGTGCTAATCAAGAAGTGATGAGTATGATTGAATTTTTCAAGCAAAATTGTAAAGACATCACCGATGAAAAAGAAGTCAAAGACGTTATTACCAAAATTCTTAAAAAAGAAGCCTTCGATCATAAAGGGCTGATTTATGGTATGGGTCATGCGGTTTATACTAAATCCGATCCACGTGCCATTCTACTTAAAGAAAAAGCCGCTACTTTGGCGGAAATCAAAGGTTGTAATGAAGAATTTGAGCTTTATAGTTTGATTGAAAAGCTGACACCTGATATTTTCTATGAAATGAAAGGCGACAGTAAACAGATTTCTGCGAATGTTGATTTATATTCTGGATTTGTATATAAAATGCTAGGCATATCGCCTGATTTATATACGCCGATGTTTGCCGTATCACGTATTGTTGGTTGGTGTGCACATCGCATTGAAGAGGTTACCACCTGTAACCGTATCATTCGCCCGGGTTATAAATCCATTTATAAAGAGAAGAAATACGTTCCATTAGCTGAACGTTAAAAAAGAAACAAAATTGTAAGACTGATGTCGTCTGTGACATCAGTCTTTTTTTATCTAATGATTTTTCGGTCCATTAGTAGTGTTTACAACCTCCCCAGAATATGGTAGTATAAATATAATTATTATTCCGATAAGAAAGGAATTAGATAGATATGAGAAATATTAGCGAAGTAAAACCTTTTGTTAGTGAGCTTGAATTTTTTTATGTACCTGCCGTTCGTGTTATTGGTAAGGAAGTCAGAAACGGTGGTGTTTTAGGAAACACAGCTCCAGATTTATGGAATGAGACATATGCATCTGGTGAATTTGATAGACTTCTTAAAATGCCGCGACTGGTTCAAGGAGGATTTGGATGGACCTGTGAATATGATGAAAAAACACAAACATTCTCTTATATTGTTTGTATCATGGCGCCCGCTGGTTCCCCTGTTCCAGAGGGCTTTACATATCGGGATATTCGAGAAACAATTTGTGTAAAAGGATTATTTGACGAGAGTATAGAAGATACCATAGAAAGAGCAAAAAAACTGGGATATGTGACAAATTGGGAACAACATGGATGGAATGCAGAATTATATATTGATGAAGAAGAAAAAAATTTACCGAAAACGGATTGCACTACTCCATGGCATTGGCTTTTACCTGTTAAAAAAATCTCCTAACCATGCCGTTTTGTGCAATAATTGCACGGACTCATTAATCGAAAACAATCATACAATTTAATATCCAACAAAAAACTCCCCGCTAAATAGCGAGGAGTTTTTATATTACCTACGAAAGAGCCGCCTCTAATTTAGCAATGGCACCCTTTATACGGTTAATTGTTTCTTCTTTTCCTAAAAGTGCGGCTATTTCAACCGAACCGCCCGGTGTAAAGGATTTGCCAGAAAGCGCCACGCGGATTGGGAATAAAACGATTCCGTTTTTGACACCCAAATCAGCAACTAAGCCAAACATAATAGCATGCATATTCTCTTCACTAAAATCATCGGTCTGTTCAAGCAAAGGGAGAACTTTTTTTAGTATATCGAGCGAAAGAGCTTCATCGGTTTTCATCTTTTTATTCTTATACATAGAACAATCATATTCGCACATTTCATCAAGAAAATCGATCATATCTGGAATATCTTCAAATTTTTCGGTACGATCATGCAACAGTCTTGCCAAAAGCGCTTGATCTACGTCGCGTTTTAAAGTATCAAGATATGGTTTCGCATGCGTTAAAAATTCTTGGACACTCATCTTGCGAATGTATTCACCGTTCATCCAGTTTAATTTATTGATGTCGAAAATAGCGGGTGATTTGCTAATCCCTTTAATATCAAAAACCTGTGTCAATTCAGAAAGAGAAAAAATCTCTTGTTCACCGGAAGGAGCCCAGCCCAAAAGTGCAATGTAGTTAAGTACGGCTTCTTTTAAGTACCCTTTTGCAATGAAATCTTCATAATACGCATCGCCATCACGCTTAGAAAGCTTATGTTGCGCGTCACGCATAACAGGCGAACAATGGATATAAACTGGTTTTTCCCAACCGAAAGCTTCGTATAACAGGTTATATTTTGGCGTGGAGGATAAATACTCACTCCCGCGAATAACATGCGTAATGTGCATTAAATGGTCATCAATGACGTTAGCGAAATTGTAGGTTGGCAGTCCGTCCGTTTTTAACAAAACGTTGTCGTCTAGGGTGCTATTTTCCACCGTGATTTTACCAAACACACAATCATCAAACGAGGTCGTGCCATCTTTGGGCATTTTCTGCCGAATGACATAGGGAACACCAGCATCAATTTTAGCCCTAACTTCTTGTTTAGACAGTTTCGTGCAATAGCCGTCATATTTGGTAGGAAGTTTGGAAGCTTCCTGCACTAAACGAAGCTCATCTAGGCGCTCTTTGTCACAAAAACAATAGTACGCACCGCCGAGTTCCACCAATTTCTCGGCGTACTCTTTATAGATGTCTCTACGCTCACTTTGGATGTAGGGACCGTATCCCCCATCTTTATCGGGACCTTCATCATGAACAAGTCCTGTGTCTTTCATGGTGCGATAGATAATATCAATGGCGCCTTCCACAAAACGTTCCTGATCCGTATCTTCGATACGAAGAATAAATGTCCCATTATCTTTTTTGGCTAATAAATAGGCATACAAAGCCGTTCTCAAATTTCCTAAATGCATAAACCCAGTCGGGCTGGGTGCAAATCTTGTTCTTACTTCATTGGCAATCACGAAAAGTCCTCCCCTGTTTTCTTTGATATCTTACATTTATTATGATATAAACCGTCTCTTTTGTCAAGTTTTAGCGAAGCTCGACAATGGTTACGCCCGATTCACCCTCGCCATATACGCCAAGCCTGAATGTCTTCACATTCCTTTGCTTGCGCAAATAATTTTGTACACCGGTGCGCAGAGCGCCTGTGCCTTTTCCATGAATAATACACACTTCATTGAGTCCCGAAAACGAGGCATCATCCAAAAATTTATCGATGACATAGGTAGCTTCGTCCACCATCATGCCACGCACATCAATCTCATTTTTGATGGTTTTGGGGCGAAAGTCACTCCCCTCCGTGCGAGAAGATGCGATTTTTTTCACATTTTTATCAATCGTATCGTCTTTGACACGTTTTAAATCTTTCACGTTAGCCCTTAATTTCATAATGCCGACCTGAAGCTGCAGGTCGCCGTTCTTATCCGGCTTTTGCAAAACCGATCCCACCTGATTCATCGACAAAATTTCCACCTGTTCACCAGGAATCAAATTCTTAGGGATTTTATGCGGCGGACGGGCGGGCAAACCGGTCTTTTCCACCACTTTTTCTTCCTGTTTTTTTATTTTGCCGCGCGCCTCTTCAACCTTCTTATTGAAGTTCTCATCGTTAATATGCGTTTTCATCGCCTGTAACTCTTTAATGATGGCATTCGTCTCTTCCCGAGCATTTTCCACAATTCGATTTGCTTCGGCACGCGCTTTTTCCATAATCTTCGTGCGATTTTCACGCAACGATTGATTCTGTTTTCGGATTTCTTCTTTATAGTTCTCGGTTTGTCGACGCATAGCCTCAGCATTTTGTTTTTCTCGTTCTGCTAAGAGTTTACTCTCTTCTAAATCGGTAATGACGTCTTCGAATTTGACGTTCTCATCCGAAATGATACTTTTAGCGCGATCAATGATAAAAGATGGCAACCCTAACCTTTGCGAAATAGCAAATGCGTTCGATTTACCAGGAATACCAATCAATAATTGATACGTTGGTCTTAGGCTTTTCACATCAAATTCGCAGGACGCATTTTGCACACCATCTGTGGACAACGCATACATCTTAATTTCGCTATAATGCGTCGTTGCGGCGCACCTGCTACCCATGCTTCTCACATATTCCAGTATGGAAACTGCCAGCGCCGCCCCTTCGGTCGGGTCGGTTCCGGCACCCAATTCATCGAATAATACTAAAGATGACGGCGTAATATTCTCCAAAATATGCACGATATTCAGCATATGCGACGAAAACGTACTAAGGCTCTGTTCGATGCTCTGTTCATCGCCAATATCAGCAAACACATTGTCGAAAATGGGCAGAATACTATTGTCCCTAGCTGGCACAAACATGCCAGACGCCGCCATCAAGGCTAACAGGCCAATCGTCTTTAGAGTAACCGTTTTACCGCCGGTGTTAGGACCGGTAATGACAAGCGTGGTAAAATCTTTTCCCAGATAAATATCATTAGCAACCACCACTTTGGCATCAATCAAAGGATGTCTCGCATTTTTCAAATCAACTACGCCATCCGTGTTTAGCGCAGGTTTTGTCGCATTTTGCACGAGCGCCAAACGAGCCCTCGCAAACATGAAATCCGCTTTTGAAATCCCATGAAAATCGTCCGTAATCTCTACCAAATGCTCGCCTATTCGTGCAGAGAATTCCGCCAAAATTCGTTCGATTTCCTTGCTCTCTTCCGCGAGCAAATCTCTTATATCGTTGTTGGCATTGACCACGCCAATCGGTTCCACAAACAACGTAGCCCCGCTTGATGAATTATCGTGCACCACGCCAGCGACTTCGGCACGGCTTTCGGACTTAACCGGCAACACATAACGACCACTGCGCATGGTGATAATCGGATCCTGTAAATATTTCTGATAGCGCGGCGAACGAATCATATCATTTAGCATCTGTTGGATTTTATCTTGTAGCCTTTGCATTTTACGACGTATATCGTAAAGCTTGGGACTAGCGGTGTCAGAGAGTTCCTCAGGCGACAAAATAGCGGCGCCAACGTCGTTTTCCAAAGATGGTAGTGGCGTTAATGTATCGGCTAGTGCCGCTAAAATGGGAAACTTATCATCCGCCTCATCATTTGACAAAACAAAATCCTTTAATTTGCGCGCTACTTTTAATACATCGACTACGCTCAAAAGCTCGCCCAAATTCAAAATGCCGCCGATATTTACACGATTTAGCGCCGGTAAAATGTTCGCTTCTCCCAGCGAAATGGTGTCACCTTTTTTTAGTAACAGCGAAACCGCTTCGTCGGTTTCATCAAGTTTCAGCTTTGCTTTGTCTATATCATCTTCTGGAACCATCGACAAAATACTCTTTTTCGTCTGTTCACTTGACGCAAATTCCGACAACTTCTTCAAAATTTTATCATATTCTAATACGGTAAGACTTTTTTTATCCACATTCTCACCTCCGTCAATTTTACGTAAAAATGGTTGCTGTACATGACAGCAACCATTTTCTATCTACTGTTCTATCACATCAATACATCGTTTACACAACGTTTCGTGGCTGTGATCTTGCCCCACTGTTTCGGAGTAAATCCAACAGCGCTCGCATTGTTTATATTCGTTTTTACTAACCACAACTTTCACAAATTCACCCTCTAGGCTATCAGCTGGAGCCTCATCAAACGCTTTTACGAAAGCGCCCGACGTAATGAATATGGTGGGGAGTTCGTTTTGCATCTGGGTTAATAACTCGAATAAATGACCTTTGGCATAGATGGTCACATCAGCCTCTAGGGATTTACCGATAAGCTTATCGACACGAGCATTTTCAAGTGCTTTTAGCACATCTCCGCGGAGACTTGCGATTTCGTCCCATTTTTCGCCTAATTTGGCATCATCCCAAGCAGGATTCACAATCGGCATATCATTAAAGAATACGCTTTTCTCGTTATGACCCTCTGTATGCGGCATAAATGCCCAAATTTCTTCAGCCGTAAAGGATATAACTGGCGCGAGTAAGCGTACCAATGTATCCAAAACGATATACATAGCCGTTTGTGCGCTACGACGGAGCACACCATTAGTTTTTTCGGCATATAAACGGTCTTTCAAAATATCCATATAGAAACTGCTCATTTCCACGACACAGAAATTGTGCACCGCATGATAGAGCGTGTGATACTCGAAATTGTCATAAGCGCCCTGTGCCTTTTCGACCAAACGGTTTAGCTTATAAAGCGCCCATTTGTCAAGTTCCGTCATGTCCTCGAAAGCTACCATGTCACATTTTGGATCAAAATCCGAAATATTGCCTAGGACATAACGGCAAGTGTTACGAATCTTTTTATATCCATCGGATAATTGATTTAAAACGTTATCCGAAATCTTAATATCACTCTTGTAATCCGAAGCCACTACCCACAAACGCAGGATATCGGCGCCATATTTATCGGCAACTTTTAATGGAGAAATAGCGTTACCTTTAGATTTTGACATTTTCTTTGCGTTCTCATCGATAACAAAACCATGCGTAATAACTGTTTTGTAAGGCGCTCTACCGCGCGTTGCCACACTAGTTAATAGCGACGACTGGAACCATCCGCGGTACTGATCGTTTCCTTCTAAATAGATGTCTGCTGGGGAATGAAGTTCTGGACGGGTTTCGCAAACAGCTGCATGGCTCGAACCGCTGTCAAACCAAACATCCATGATGTCGGTTTCTTTCGTAAATTCACTGCCGCCACATTCGCAGGTAAGCCCTTCTGGTATCAAATCTTTAGCCTCAAGTGCCCACCAAGCATCAGCGCCCTGCTCTTTAAAGATAGCCGAAATTTTAGCGATCGTTTCATCGTTAATAATCGGTTTGCCACAGTCTTTGCAGTAGAAAATCGGAATTGGCACACCCCACGTTCTCTGACGAGAAATACACCAATCGTGACGGTCACGCACCATGTTTGTAATACGTTCTTCGCCCCACGCTGGAACCCATTTGACTTTTTTAATGCAATCAACAGCTAAATCCTTAAACGCATCAACTGATGCGAACCATTGTTCGGTGGCGCGGAACAAAATTGGATTCGAGCAACGCCAACAGTGTGGATATTGGTGAATGATTTCTTCCACAGCTAATAAATGGTTGGTTTCCTTTAAGTTTTCTATAATTTTCGCGTTGGCTTTCTCAAAGAAAAGTCCCTCGAACGGGCCAGCTTCTTTTGTTAAAATACCCTTAGCATCTACCGGCACCACAATTTCAATATCTTTATAATTGAGACAAACATTATAATCGTCCACACCATGACCAGGAGCTGTATGAACGCAGCCAGTACCAGCCTCTAACGTAACATGATTACCCACAATAACATGGGAATCACGTGGGAGGAACGGATGAGCGCATTTCATACCCTCAAGCTCACTGCCCATAAATGTTTTCACGACTTCATATTCGGTAATATCAGCCGCCTTGCAAACAGAAGAAATAAGGTCGGTTGCCAATACGTATATTTCATTTCCTACTTTGACCAAAGAATATTCAAAATCTTTGTTTAAGCAGATAGCTACGTTAGCAGGAAGTGTCCAAGTTGTCGTTGTCCAAATAACGAAATATACATTCTCTAAACCTTCGAATTTACCCAAATCGTCTTTTACCGAGAATTTTACATAAATTGAATTGGTTTTGTCTTCCGCATATTCAATTTCGGCTTCAGCTAAAGCGGTTTCGCAATCATAGCACCAATAAACCGGTTTAAGTCCACGATAGATGAGACCTTTTTTAGCCATCTCTCCGAACACTTCGACCTGTTTTGCGACAAATTCGTTTTGGAGTGTTAAATAAGGATGATCCCAATCGCCGACAACTCCCAAGCGTTTGAACTGTCCTTTTTGATTTTCCACATAGGATAAAGCGAATTCTTTGCAAGCCGCGCGGAAAGCGACCGGACCTGCAGCATGACGGTTGATTCCCAATTTTTTGATAGCTTGCCTTTCAATCGGAAGTCCGTGTGTGTCCCAGCCGGGTACATAAGGTGCACAGTAACCGGTCATATTTTTATGTTTAATGATAATGTCTTTTAAAATTTTGTTAAGGGCGTGACCGGTATGGATATCGCCGTTTGCATATGGCGGACCATCATGTAGAACAAATTTTGTTTTATCCTTATTATGTTCCATCAAAGAATCATAAAGATCCTCATTCTCCCATTTTTCTACGGTTTCAGGCTCACGAGTAGGAAGGTTCCCTCTCATCGGAAAGTCCGTCTTCGGTAAATTCAGCGTCTTCGAATAATCTTGCGACATTGGTAACGTCATCCTTTCTAACTAATTGTGATATATCTCCCACACTGTCCATCAAATCTTGTTGAGCACGAAGCATAGCATTCATTCTCACTTTATAGCTTTCAAATTCAGCTCGGACAGCATCATATCTATCTTCTAATTTATGTATCTGGTGATTCGCCTCAGCGATAGCCTCCGTAATTCTAGCTTTCGTCTGCCCCACAACGGCGTTAGCCTTTTCGTGAGCGGCACGGGTCAAATCATCTCCCGCTTTTTGCGCTACCATAATGGCATTTTGCATAGTGTCTTCCATTTCTTTGTAGCGATTGACAGCATCGTTTAATACATTGAGGCGATCTTCGAGTTCGATATTTCTCCGATATATTTTCTCATAATCATTTAAAATCATGTGGAGAAAATCATCAACTTCTCGGGGGTCGACGCCCATCATGACTTTTTTAAACTTTTTGTTTTCTATGTCCAATGGCGTTAGCATAGCCAATCCTCCCCTTTTCATGCGGATTTATTTGCCGTTTTATGGCATAAAAGCGCATTTTTATTTCTAATAGATTAAGTTTACCAAAATTACAAAAATAAATCAAGGGGCAGACTTCACATTTTTCGTTTACCTAGCCTTAAACTTGCTTTTTTTGTGTGTTTCTTCCCATATTAACCCAATAACAAAAATGCGCCCGAAAAACGAGCGCATTTAATTTCGTATTCCTATCGATTATAAGTTGATTTAAAAATTAGTCGCCATGTCCTGTGCTTGCTTAATAGCATGTTGAACGATACCATCCACATCCGCTCCCACAATATCTAAACCTTCCGCAGCAATCGTTTGAATATCAGATATTCCCAAAAAGCCTAAGATGGTTCGTAAATACTTATCGCCCATTTCTAAGGTTGCCATAAAGCCTTCCGAATAAAGGCCACCACGCGCCGCGATATTGACGGCTTTTTTGTTTTCACATAAACCTTTTGCCCCCTCGGCAGTGTAGGTAAATGTAATGCCCGTTACACAGATATAATCGATATATGCTTTTAGTATAGCGGGGATACCCAAATTCCATAGAGGCTCTGCAAAAACATATTTATCTGCTCCTACAAATTGCGATGCATATTTTAAAATAGGATCATTTTCTGCTTGGCCTGGTTCTGGTTTCCCATGTTTGGTAACAGATTCATAGGCCAGAAAATCTATTTTCTCCTTGTATAAATCTAGCGTAATGATTTCGTCATTTGGGTGAGAGCCCTTATATGCCTCAATAAAGCTTTCTGAAATTCTAAAGGTTCTAGAACTTGCGTTATCTTTCGGATTTGCTTTAATATATAGTACTTTACTCATGTTTTTTTCTCCTTTGTATATAAATTTTTATAGAGTCATTATTTCCAAATCATGCAAAGACATTCAAGCTTCTGGTTAAATGCTTTTTTTTCACCAATTTTTAATAAACAGTACCCAAATTTTAAGCGATTGTGCCCATACATAACATAAGGCTTCCCACAACAATACTAATTCGAAGAACCCGTTTTTTCATAACGAACTTCGCCCCCCATTTTACGCCCCATCTTCCGACTGAAAGTCCGATTTCTCAAATCCATGTTTCTTTAGTATATGCATAAGCTCGCCGTATTCTGTCTTTTTAAATTCGATATATTTTTGACTGTTTTCATCCTTGAAAACATAACATCCATCAAGAGCAGGGTACAAAGCAATCGTTTTATTCTTCATTTGCAAAACAATTTTGCTATCCCCAAATGGGCATGATGGATTATCATCAAAGAATGTCTGGTGAAAAATTCGAGAAATGGCAGACAAATCCGCCTGATTCGTTGTTTTTATAGGCGCGGTTTCTTCTAATTCAACTGTCACACTTTGTAAATCCTTAATTTGAATTTTGGGGAAACCTATCATATAAACTATTATGAGAATAAGGGTAATAAGTAGGCACCCACCCATGCAAACTTTTTTGACCACTTCATTTCCCTCTACCACCCCCATTTTACGCCAATCGCGACATTGTCACCCTTGTCTTAAACCATGACAGGCATTTTTTTGATGGCAATTAATCGTAACACGTCCGAAAGTTCACGATCTGATAAAATTCTATAATGTATCCATCCGCCACCATTTCCACAAAGGTAACGATTTTCCCAAAGTTCTTGTGTTTTAGGTAGAAAACTATCGAACTTCCTATTGAATATTTCAAGCTCATTTGTGCCAATCTGAATGGTAACAGTGATGGCATCTTTTTCAAAAAACAGATAGCACAAATGTTTTGTTCTATGACTATATTTATAGCCCCAACCGTAGGAATTACCAAAAGGGAATTTTAGTTCACGGTTAAGGTCGTATCTTTCACTAAGAATTGTTTCTAATTTTTCTAATCGCTCATAATTTTCTTCGCCAACATACTCTTCAATTTCCTCACAAGAGGGAATCACCTTTTTGTTTAACATGCGCTCGTACATTATTTTGTCCTCCCCTTAGATGTCTAATTTTCTCCTTACTACTCTTCAGTTTTATTTTTTTACCCTCTTCCCCTATGCCTATGAAAAAGCGCAGATGATTCCGCGCTAAATGGTTTTCAAAATTATCTTCAACTCTTCATGTGCATCTTTCAAATCCTCCACACCATTTCCCCTATAAGGCGTTAGAGAAAAATATCCTTCAAAAGAACGCGCGAGCAAAATGGAAACCAATTCTTTGACTTCTGCATTTCCCTCACAAAGCGGTTTTGCCTCTAATGTGCTGTATAATCCATCATTTAATCGCATAAACACGATATGATTTTTTAGTTTGCTCGTGTAAAACATATGAAAAAATGGATGGCGCTGCATTGCAACAAATTCCAGTGGATTATAAATAAATCCGATATGTAGCCCCTTGAATTTTCGATAAAGTTCTGTCATGCTCGCATCATCTTCGGCTAAGGAATGGGCTTTGTTTTCAAACAACACGCGAATGCCGTAGCTATCGCCAATTTTAGCAATCTCACGGAGAGAATCAATTTCAGCTTCATTTTCAGGTAACGGTACTTTGACGTTTTCAATATGTAATAAATGCGCTGTGCGGAAAAGTTTCTTATAATCATCTAGCCGGTTAACAGGCAATTCTGTCAGAA
>Ga0183100_1000463_pt1 | contig 18447 bp, 16 predicted proteins | sample Biomet2_FD_127789 | JGI IMG/M metagenome (GOLD analysis project Ga0183100, IMG submission 127789) | Microbial communities from bioreactor (seeded with anoxic lake sediment) at LBNL, California, USA - Biofuel metagenome 2 | ecosystem: Engineered > Bioreactor > Anaerobic > Unclassified ...
TGCGATTGCAGCTTGCGCCCGCAGTTGTGGCACAGGCGCGCGTTGTCCGGGTTGCGCCCGCCGCAGCCGGTGCAGATGATCATGCCGCTTCCCGGGACACTACCGCAGCATTCCCTGCTGGTAGTACCGCGCGCGGATGGGGCCCATCTTGGCCTGAATGGCCGCGATGCGGTCCTGTGTGGTGGGATGGGTGGAAAGCCAGCCCGGCACGTTCTGCCCCTTGCTCTTGGCGTAGGCGTCCATTTTGCGCCACAGCAAAAGCGCGCCCGACGGATCGTACCCGGCCTTGGCGGCCAGAATCATGCCCACCTCGTCGGCCTCGCTTTCCTGCGCGCGGCTGTGGGGCAGCAAAACGCCAACCTGCGCGCCCACGCCATAGGCTTGGTTGAACACCTGGCCCGCGGCCGGGCTTACGCTGGAGCTCAGCGCCATGGAGGCGGCCGCGCCGCCCAGTTGGGCCGCCATGGCCGTGCTCACCCGCTCCGCTCCGTGGCGCAACAAGGCGTGGGCGATCTCGTGCCCCATGACGGCGGCCAGCTCATCGTTGCTGGTCGTCAGGTTCAGGATGCCGGTGTAGACGAAGACTTTGCCGCCCGGCAGACAGAAGGCGTTGACGTCTTTTTTCTCGATGACGTGGAACTCCCACTTGTACTCCGGCTTGTTGGCGGCGGCGGCGATGCGCCAGCCCACGCGCCGCACGCGCTCAGTGAAGAACTCGTCGTGGCTCTCCTTCTCTTTTTTGAGCACATCCTGCGCGCTTTGCAGGCCAAGGGCCATCTCCTGCCCTTCGCTCATGATGATGAATTGGCTGCGGTTGGTGTAGGCGGCGTGGGCGCAGGCGGCCAACAATATGGCGGCAAGGCCCATGCACACCCAGGCAAGACGACGGGACATGGAAACGCTCCTTGGCCGGGGTGGTCAGCTCCCGGCGTATGGCGAGACATACCCCGCGCGCGGCGGAGACTCAAGGGGGCGAGGGGCGCTGGCTTTTACGCCGGGCCCGGCCCACCGGCCATGCGCGAAAGTTCGGCGGCGATGGCGGCCTCGTCCAGCCGCGCACAGCCGGTGAAGGTGAGGCCGCCAACGACCTCCTTGCGCACCTGGAAGTGGCGCTGCGCCAGTTTGGCCAATTGCGGCCAGTGGGTGATGAGAATCATCTGCTGACGCCCGGCAAGGGCCAGCAGGCGCTCGCCCACGCGGGTGAGCGTATGGCCGCCTATGCCCGCGTCCACCTCGTCGAAGATGAGGGTGGGCTTGGCGCTTTCCGCCTGCAGGCCAGCAAGGGCCAGCAAAAAACGGGAGAGCTCGCCGCCGGAGGCGATCTTGTCCAGCGGGCGGGGCGGCTGGCCGGGGTTGGGCACCCAATACAATCTGCCGCGCAACTCGGTGAGGGGAGCTTCGCCGCATTTTTGTTCAGTTGCGCCGGAGTCTGTCGCGTCGGGATCTGTCGCGTCACGGCCCGCCGCGGCAGGTTCGGCGTCGGGGTTGCGGTAGACCACCACGGGCTCGAAGACGAACTCCACCCGCGCGTGTTCCGAAAAGCCAAGTCCGGCCAGCTCCTGTCCAAGGCGCGCGCACAGCCGGTCCGCCGCCTCGCGCCGGGCGGCGTTCAGGCGCGCCAGCACCACGCCCAGTTGTTTTGCGGCTTCGGCCTCATCCTTTTGCAAGCGGCGGGCGTCCAGCGCGCAGGAATCAAGAAAGGAGAGGTTCTCCTCCACCTGGCGGCCCAGGTCCACAATCTCGTCCAGCCCCTTGTTCAGCTTGCGCCTCAGCTTGGCCAGCTCAAACAGCCGGGCCTCGATGGCGTCGATGTCCTCGCCGCCCTCGTCGTCGAGCGAAAGACGGCGCACGCGGCTTTCCAGGTTCATCAAATGATGGCGGAAGTCCTCGGCCACGTCCTTGTCGGCGGCGAAGGAATCGTCGAAGGCCGACAACTGCGCAAGCGCCCGGGCCAGCTCGCCCGCGCGCTCCGCCAGGCTCGATTCGCCGAGCATCGCCTCCAGGGCGCGGCCCTTGGCCTCGTCCAGGCGCTCGCGGTCCTTGAGGCCGGCCTTGCGCGCCAGCAGGTCGTCCTCCTCGCCGGACTGCGGGTTCACCTTGGATATTTCCGCGCGCTGGAACTCCAGAAACTCCCGCTGCCGCGAGAGGCCCGCCACCCGCTCGGCCAGTTCGGCGCGGGCGCTCTGCACGGCCTTTACCGCGGCCAGCGCCGCGTCGCGCGCGCGCACAAGGTCCGGTTCGGGCAGAAAGCTGTCGAGGATGCGGGACTGGAAGGCGGGTTGCAAAAGCTTCTGCTGGCCGTGCTGGCTGGTGTGCAGCACAAGGCCCGCGCGCATGTCGCGCAGGGTTTCCAGCGAGCCCAGCCGGTCGTTGACGTACACGCGGCTGCGGCCCGTGCCCGCGGCCAGCTCGCGGCGGATGACGAAATCCTCCGGCGCGCCTTCGGCGCCGTCCACCACGAACACGGCCTCCACCACGGCCTTTTCCTTGCCGGGGCGCACCAGGTCGGCGCTCATGGGCTCGCCGGTCAAGAAGTCTATGGCGCGCACAATGAAGCTTTTGCCCGCGCCGGTCTCGCCTGTCAGGGCGTTCATCCCCGGGGCGAACTCCAGTTCGGCGTCCTCTATGAGCGCCAGATCGCGGATGCGCAGCAGTTCAAGCATTTCTGGCCCGTTTGCGCCGTGCGGCGGCGTCCATGTGCGTGATGATGTTCCACAAAGGCAGGGAGTGCAGGTCCCGGCTCCTGGAGCCTACATACCCGCTCTCGAAGCGCCAATCAATGTCCTCCTCGGCCACGCCAAAGAGCGGGAACAACTCCCCGGCCATGTCGCGGGCGGAGTCGTGGGCGGAGTTGAAGATGTCGCGCGGGCGCTCTTCGCGCAGGTTTTCCCCCATGGCGCAGGCACGGCCGAACACGTGGTGCTGCCGACAGATGAACGGCCGCAACGGGTACACTGCGCAGGCGCGCTCCACCAAAAACGGACAAGCGGGCGCGTCATGCTCCGGCCGGTGGGCCAGCAGGTTGGCGCGCACGACTTGCCGTTTGCGCGGACTGAGCACCTCGGCCACGTACCAGTAAATTCCCATGATCTCGAAGGCGGACACCGGGATGACCTGGCCCACGCAGCACACGGAGCAGCCGGAGCGGCAGGCCGGGGCGGCCCCTCGGCGCAGCGTTTCGCGCTCCAGGTCCGCGCGGGTGGCCGTGTCGGAAATATGGTACGCGTTCAAAAGGCGCGTCAGCCAGGGGTGACGGGCCTCGTGCCCCGGGTAGCGCCGCCGGCGGCATATGGCGATGTGGGTCTGCACCGTCACCTCCGCAGGCGCGGGTCAAGGATGTCGCGCAGACTCTCGCCCAGCAGGTTGTAGCCCAATACGGTGAAGAGGATCGCCAGCCCGGGGAACACCGAGAGCCAGGGCGCGACCTCCAGCACTTCCTTGCCGTCCATGAGCATGTTGCCCCAGCTGGCGTCCGGCGGCTGCACGCCAAGGCCCAGGAACGAGAGCGACGACTCCACAAGTATCGCCCCGGCCACGCCCAGCGTTGCCGAAACCAGCACCGGGGCCAACGCGTTGGGCAGTATGTGCCGAATGATGATGCGCGCCGATCCCGCGCCGGACACGCGCGCCGCCAGCACAAAGTCGCGCCCGCGCAGGGACAGCGTTTCCGCGCGCACCAGCCGCGCCACGCCCATCCACGAGGTCAGCCCGATGACGGCCATGATGTTGATGAGGCTGGGCTCCAAGAATGCAATGACCGCCAGAATGAGAAAAAACGAAGGAAAGCAGAGCATCACGTCCACCAGGCGCATGATGATCTCGTCCGTGAGGCGGCCGAAATAGCCCGCGACGAGCCCCAGCGCCAGGCCTATGGTGGTGGAAATGCCCACGGCCACAAAGCCCACCCACAGCGACACGCGGCCGCCGTAAAGAATGCGCGAGAGCACGTCTCGCCCGAGGGCGTCTGTTCCCAGCGGATGCGCGGCGCAAGGCTTCAGCAGCAGCGCGTTCACGTTGATGGCGTTGGGATCGGCTGGGGAAAGCCACGGCGCAAGAATGGCCGCCAGGCTCATGCCGCCCACAAGCACAAGGCCCAGGGCCAGCATTCCGTAGCGGCTCAGCCAGGTGGGCGGAGCCAGCGGCTTGCGGCGGCGCAAGCTCATTCGCCCTCCCCCCCGTCATCCTTGGCGGCCGAGGCCCGGATGCGCGGGTCGGCCAGGCCGTAGCCCACATCGGCCAGGAGGTTGCCAGCCAGCGTGAGCACCGCGCCCAGCACAAGCGACCCCATGATGAGCGGATAGTCGCGGCTCATCACCGCCTGATAGAACAGCTGGCCCAGACCCGGCAGGGCGAAGATGGATTCGATGATGACGCTGCCGCCGATGAGCCCCGGCACGGAAAGCCCGAGGATGGTGATGACGGGAAGCAGCGCGTTGCGCATGGCGTGGCGGAAGATCACCGTGCGCGCGGGCAGGCCCTTTGCCCGTGCGGAAAGGATGTAGTCCTGGCGCAGCACCTCCAACATGCTGGTGCGCATGAAGCGCGACATGCCCGCCAGACTGCCGAAGGTGTACAGAAACACCGGCAGGATCAGGTGGCGGCACAAGTCCCACGTCTTGCCCCAGAAGGACAGCTTGGCGAAGCCCAGGCTCGTCAGCCCGCTGATGGGCAGAATGGGCCACGCGATGCCGAAAAGCAGCATGAGCAAAAGCGCCAGCCAGAATCCCGGCATGGCGAACCCGGCGAAAACGATGACCGTGGAGACGCGGTCGAACACCCCGCCCTGCCGCCACGCGGCCGCAACGCCGATGGGAATGGCCACGGCGAGCGTCAAAAACAGCGAAACGATGTTCATGCCGAAGGTGAGGGGCAGGCGCTCCTCAATCTTGTCCCACACGGGGCGGCTGTCGCCGGACATGGACCGGCCGAAGTCGAGCCGCCCCATGCGCGAAAGCCATTGGCCGTATTGCACGTGGATGGGCTGGTCCAGGCCGTAGAGCTTCTCCAGCCGCTCCCGCGCGACGGCGGACGCGCCGGGGTTCAGCGTGGTTTGTAAATCCGTAGGCTTGCCCGGGGCCAGGTGGATGACCCAAAAGCTGATGACGGTGATGCCGAAAAAGACCACGGCCACCCAGGCGAGCTTTGCGGCGATTTTTAGAAGCGTCCTGGTCATGCGTTGCGGTCCGGGGTTCGTGGTGCGCCGGATGTTTCCGGCCTTGCGGATACCTACGCCAAACGGGGCGCGGAGGCAACGGCGCGCACGTCTTTGGCATTTTTTCCTTTTCTTGAAAATTTTCCGTTGACAGCACCCCTTCCTTTTCGCTAGACAGGCCTTCCCAACGACGTGGGGCTGTAGCTCAGTTGGGAGAGCGCTTGAATGGCATTCAAGAGGCCGTGAGTTCAATTCTCTCCAGCTCCACCAGATAGATCAAGGGCTTGCGAAGTGATTCGCAGGCCCTTTTTCGTTGCTGCACTACATCTTTGCACTACATTTTGAACGCGAGCGGAAACGGCCAAAGGCAACCGCGCGCGATTCGGCACTGACCGCCCCATGCAACCGCGCTTTCACGCTGCGAATTCCAGTCACCCGACTTGAGAACGCGGGCCGGGGTTGCGCTGCTCCACGCGATTCCCCCCACCCTTCAACAATCCATATCAACCCGATATTCTTGTTTTTTCACGCAAAAATTATTCCGTTTTTGCCTAGGCCAGAAACCCCATGCGATGCTTGCGTCATTTGTGCCGGGCCCCTTCGGGGGACTCTGTTGCCCGGCGCGCAAACGCAAGGAACTCCTGCGCCCTCCCCTTTCTCTCGTTGCTAACGGTCGATCTGCCCGACGGGCGGCGTATCGACTACGCTTACGCCGCCAAGGGCCAGCGCACGGAGAAGCGCATCAACGGCCGCGTGGTCGAGGCCTACCAGTGGCTGGACCCGCTGCGGCTGGAGGAGTTCTTCGACGGCCAGCGCTGGTGGCGGCTGGCGTACGATTCCGAGCGTCCCGGTCGGGGAAGCCGGACGCCCGTTGGCGTAACAAACGGCGACGACTCGTACCTGCTGCTCTGCGACCAGGTCGGGACGCCGCGCGCCCTTGCCACGCTTGACGGAAATATTGTACAGACGATGCAATATGCCAGCTTCGGCAACCCCCTTCGGGGGCTTCAAGGGCCTGTTCGCCTCCCCTTAGGCTTCGCGGGCGGGCTTTTTGACGCCGACACCGGCCCTTCCCAATTATAGGGCGCGCTTCGTCTGGCGCGATTACGACGCGGACACCGGCCGCTTCACGGCGCTTGACCCCATGGGCGCAAAAGGCGGCGACAGCGACTGGCACGGCTACTGCGTCGACGATCCGGTCAACCGGGTGGATGCGTGGGGGCTGTGGTCTCTCTTCGGCTTCGGAGGTGAGGAGCAGAAATCGGGCGAAGGAAACACGGAACAGAGCAGAACCGGCCGCGAAGACAACCCCTCTGCAAGGTGTATCCGTGCGATGACAACGGGACCATGCAGGGGGACTACAAGCCGATTGACATCCACCCGGCCGCCAAAGTGTTTTTGCAGGATTTTTCAGTCCCTGTCCCGAAATCCGTCACTGATTTTTTGGGCATGACCAGCAAGGACGACACCAAGGAAATACGAGTGCCCCTTCTCCCCGACCCGTTGGTGTATCCGTTTGAAAAGATATATGAGCGAAACAAGGAGGCTCAAGGTGACGGCAAATGAACGCACAGCAAGGGCCGGTCTTCGATGAAAGGAGCCTGGTATGTCGTCGAGACTTTTTGCGCGTTCGCCATCTACAGGGCTGTCGTCGGCATCCTCGCCGCCGGTGATGCCACCGTGCTTCTTGCGGGGCAGCTGCTTTCCCTGTTGCTGACGCTCGTCCTCACGGCGTTGTCGCTTCTGGGGCGGCCACTCGCCCGGCGACTGCTTGCAGCGCTTATCGTGGGGAATACGGTGCATCTTGGCTACCGCTACACCATGGTCGACGCAATCTCGACACCACTCCTGGCGATCGTCATACTGTTCGCCATCTATCTCTGCGTGGGCGCCGTCAAACTCTGGCGCATGGCGGACGTTCAATCGCAAGGAGGCAGCCATGCGTGAGGCGTGGTTCGTTGTCGAGGCATACTGCGCAACGCACGTTCTTCTCGGCATACTGCTGTTCCGGGCGTTTCTGGAGCATCCACAGTCGGCCGCCAGGTTCTTGTGCTCCCTCATGGTTGCACTGTTTCTGGCTTTCCTGACCTTCATGGGCGTCCGTGTCGCCAGCCGAGCACTGGCGGCCATGGTCGCAATCATCCCGGCATCACTGGCTTGGTTGTCGTTCGCCAATTCTGGTGGCTTCAACGTATACATTCTGTACGGGTTTGTAGTTGCAGCGTATTTCGCCATTGGTGCCATCAAGCTCTGGCGCATCAAGGTACTGCCCACGCGCTTCACCGATCTACCGACGGAAGAGCAGGCGCGCCACTGAGGCGACACATCGACAATGAAAACGGGGCGGGAAGCGTAATACTCCTCGCCCCATGGGCGTTATTTGGCCCGCTTGGCCGGGTGTTCCATTTCTACCCTTGACCGGGGAACGCGGGCGGAGAACCGCTAGTTCTCCGCCGGGCAAAAGGCTCCTCACCCAGGCACCCAGCCAAGGGTGCTGCCGCCCCTGCTTCCCGGTCAAGAGAAGAATTCCACTACCCAACGATATTGCCTTGGCATGTGGAAGCCCCATAGCCTGCACGTGTTCTCCACCGGGGAGAATCTGTGGCTCATCCTACGCGAAATGTCACCCCGGTGACCTGCCCCCAGAAGTTGTACCACTCAAAATGTTCGTCGATGTTCCCGTCTTGGCGCAAGAGGTGGCCCCCAAGGGGAGCCCCCTGCCCCGAGGGGCAGGGGGGCGGCCGGGCAAAGTCCCTCGGCGGCGCTTGGCATAAAAATCCCGCGATGACATATGGTTACGCTGATCTGGCGGTGCCTGGGGCATCTCCGGTTGCATTCCCAGCCAGGGCGGTCTACTCTTTCAAGGCGCAACACGGTGACCGCAACGGCTTCGTGGATGCCGTCACCCCGCTTCCGGGGATCAAGCCCTTACAGGCGCGCAGCAAAAGACCGACGAGCGCCCTGTCCAATGACCGCGAGGCGACATGACGCGAAGTATCGACATAATGACGCTGGCGGTTTGCCTCGGACTTGGCAATTTTCTGCAATTGCTGGTCTTCTTCATTCAACACAAAGCCGACCCGAAACGGAAAGGCCCCGGCTGCTGGATCCTGGGCAGCGCCCTGTTCACCTGCGGCTTTGCCGTAACCATCCTGCGCGACATCCCCGCCCTGCACAAAGCGGCCATCGTCGCGTACAACCTGTCGCTCACCGTCGGACAGATCCTTATCTATGTCGGCATCGTACGCTTTCTGGGAGGCCGCGAAAAACGCGCGCCCCTGTTTTTCGTCGGTGCCGCGTCCGTTGCGGCGGCCCTCTATTTCACCTACATTCAAGACGACATCGTCTCCCGCCGGATATGCGGCTCCCTGAGCTATGCCCTGCTTTGCCTTGCAGCCAGCAGCGCCCTGCTCACAGACAAGCCCCCCCGCATCGCCGCCGCATCGCGCTACGTTGCGGCCATCTTCATGGCCGAAGCCCTGATGCTGGCCGCCCTGGCCGCCACCGGTACCTTTGCGGAGCTGGGGCTGCCCTTTTTCCCGCGTCCTGCGCCCTTGGCCCTTACGTTTCTGACCCTTATCCTCGCAAGCTGGCTCACTACCATCGGGCTCATCCTCCTGGTCAACCAGAAACTCGCAGCCGAAAGCCAGGCGGCCGAAGAAGACCTGCGCGCCTCCAAGCTCTTCCTGCAATCGGTTCTAAACGGCCTGACCGCACATATCGCCCTGATCGACGCCAACGGCGACATCATCCTCGTCAACAAGGCCTGGCGGAATTTCGCCCGTGATAACGGCCTCACTCCCGAGCTTGTCTGCGAAGGGACCAACTACCTGTGCGCCTGCGACGCCGCCAAAGGCAACAACGCCACGGAAGCGGATTCCTTCGCCGAAGGCATCTGCAAGGTGTTGACGGGCGCCATTGAGCTGTTCTCCATGGAATACCCCTGCCACGCCCCCCACCAGTCCCGCTGGTTTGTGGGCCGGGTCACGCCCTTTCCCGGAGACGGCCCGCGCCGCGCAGTGGTGGCCCACGAGGACATCACCGAACGCAAGCTGATGGAACTGGCCCTGGCCGAATCCAACAAGAAGCTTGAGACCTTGAGCACCACCGATGCCCTGACGCACATCGCCAACCGCCGCCATTTCGACGAAACCTTCGCCAGCGAATACGCCCGGCATGCCCGCTCCGGAATGCCCCTGTCCATCATCATGCTCGATATCGACTATTTCAAAAACTACAACGACACCTACGGCCACGCCAAAGGCGATGAATGCCTGGTCCGGGTTGCCGGGGCCATCGCCAACACCCTTGAGCGCAAAACGGACCTGGCTGCCCGCTATGGCGGTGAGGAGTTCATCTGCCTGCTGCCCGAAACGGACCTGGCCGGAGCCGTCTCCGTGGCCGAGAGCATTCGCCAAAGTGTGGAGAGCCTGGGCATACCGCATGCCCAGTCGGCCGCTGCCCCCGTTGTCACCGTCAGTGTCGGTGTCCTGACCGCCCAGTGTCTGCCCGGCGCGGCGCCAGACAAGCTGTCCAAAGAGGTGGATGTCCTGCTTTACAAGGCCAAGGCCAACGGCCGAAACCGGGTGGAAAGCGATGGCCCCCCCGGTTCCGAGGCCTCGGCAGCCGGGCGGGGCATCATCCGCATCCTCTGGAACAACGCCTTCGCATGCCACCATGAGACCATTGACCGGCAGCACCAGTCGCTCATCGCCAAGGCCAACGAGGTCATCTTGCTGGCGACGCAAAGCCAAAGCCCCTCCTGCTCCAAGTTGAGGGCGGCCATCGACGCGGTCTTGCTGCATGTCGCCGAGCACTTCCGCGACGAGGAGCGCATCCTGCGGGAGATCGGCTTCCCGGGACTGGACGAGCACGCCGCCGAGCATGGCCGCCTGCTGCAAAGAGGCATGGCCCTGGCCAGCGACTGCACCGAGGCCGCCCTCTCCTCCGGCGAAATCATCCGCTACATTGTCCACGATCTGATCATGGGGCACATGATCTCCAGCGATACCCAATACCACCCCAGCTTCGAGCAGGCGGCCCGGACCTTTGCGCGCGCAACCGCCCCCTTGCCAGGCGCCTCGCCCCTTTCGGAAGGCTCATAAGACCAACCGGCAGCCCGTCGGCCTGAAGTGCGCCGTCGCCCCGGCCTACACGAGAGCCTGGTGTAGAGATGCGTCTGTGACCCCGTGGGTGAGGCATGCATCGCTGACGGCAGGCATTTTGGCGAGCCCAAAGGTGCCCGGCGACATCCAAAGCAACAAGCGCGACCAATTGCCAATACAATCCCCAATCCGTTGAGGGTGCTGCCCTCGCACCCCGGTCAAGGGGAGAAATGTAACACCCGGCCGGGCTTGCCCCAAAACGCCGACGAGACGAGGAGCTTGTGCGCTCCCCTCCCCGTTTTCATTTGGTGGATGCCGCCGACCTCAGTGGTGCGCCTGCTCTTCCACTGGCGGATCTGTGAAGCGCGTGGGAAGTTCCTTGATGCGCCAGAGTTTGATGGCGCCAATGAGGAGATAGGCATATACTCCAAGCATGTACACATCGTACACTTCAATTGATTGGAGTTGGCTCACCGTTGTCAATATATTGCTTCCAGCGTTAAAAACAATATACACAGCCAGAAGTCTACTCGCGATGCGGCTTCCACGGTATGTGCGCCAGGCGAGTAGAAAGACAGCAACGGTGACTGCAATTGTAATCGCTAGAAATGTATACTAACTATGGCTTTTGCGAACAGCGACGTAAATTCCCCACAGGCACAGACCGCAGTAGACATCAACGACATACCATGCACCTTTCACCAGATATCCTCCTGTCCAATGCGAGAGGGCAGCCTAACGCTTTTCTTTTCGCAGTTCGTCATAAATCCTGAACGGGGTCACCAAGTCAAATCCAAGTGGAATGCGTGTCTCGGCTGTGCCCGGGGCATCCCCAAACGGCACCGTGACCGCCTTTGGCAAGGGGACGGAGAAATCCAAAACAAACGGCTCTGCACCATGACGAATGTCAATCGGCTTGTAGTCCCCCTGCATGGTCCCGTTGTCATCACACGGATACACCTTGCAGTAGGGGTTGTCGTCGCGGCCGGTTCTGCTCTGTTCCGTGTTTCCTTCGCCCGATTTCTGCTCCTCACCTCCGAAGCCGAAGAGAGACCACAGCCCCCACGCATCCACCCGATTCACCGGATCATCCACGCAAGTCGCCGTACCAGTCCTTGTCGCCGCCCTTTGCGCCCATGGGGTCAAGCGCCGTGAAGCGGCCGGTGTCCGCGTCGTAATCGCGCCAGACGAAGCGCGTCAGGCCGGTGTCCCCGTCAAAGAGCCCACCCGCGAAGCCGATGGGCAGGCGCACTACATCTCCGAGCGTCGCCAGCAGATTCCCGAACGCGTCGTACCGCATCGTCTGTACAACGTTTCCATCGAGGTCGGCAAGAGCCAGCGGCGTTCCCAGGTGGTCCGTGACGAGATGACACGACACCTCGCCGTCGGTGACGCCCACCGGCGTCCGTCCCTCAAGGTACGCCAGCCGCCACCAGCGCCCGCCGTCGAAAAATTCCTCCAGCCGTAGCGGATCGAGCCAGCGATAGGCCTCGACGACCCGCCCGTTTACACGCTTCTGCGTCCGCTGGCCCTTGGCGGCGTAAGCGTAGTCGATACGCCGCCCATCCGGCAAGTCCACGCGCAGCAGCAGGCCCGAAGGTTCATACTGGTAGTGCGTCTCGCGGTCGCCCTCAATCTTCAGGTTGCGGAAGCCCGCCTTGTCGTGGCCGTATTGAACGGCTCCGGCCTGGCCCAGCCGGTCGCCCAGGCTGTAGGCGTAGCGCCGCTCGCCACGGAAGCGCTGCGGGTTGATGTCGGTTAGGCGGCGGCCCTCGTGGTCGTACTGGTAGGACTCCAGCAGACCGCCCGAGCCATCGGTGACGCGAGCGAGGCGTCCTGCGGAATCGTAGGCGTAGCGCCGGGTTTCGGCCTCGCCGCCGAGCTTCAGGGTGCGCTCTGCAATGCGGCCGCGCTCATCACGCCGCAACGAGAGAAATGGGGAGGGCATAGGAGCTCCTTGCGTTTGCGCGCCAAGCAAGACGCCCGGCACAAATTACGCAAGGATACCATGGGGTTTCTGGCCGGACAAAAGTGGCATGGTTTTGCCCGGTAAAAGGACAAAAATAGCAGGTTGACAGGGGTTGGGGAAGATCAAGGGCTCCCGCCCCTGCACCCCGGTCAAGAGAAGAAATGTTACACTCAAAGTTGTCGGTCTTCAGACTTGCCTCAAGTCTGGCAGCCCTCAGGTGAGAGGCTATGCACTGTCCACCTGGAAGGGGTTCAGGCGTCGTCGGGACCAGTCGCTAAAACCAACTCCAACGAGCAGCAGGCTGCTTCACGGGCGTGAGTGGCTGGAAGAATCCCGGCAGCTCAGTGGTACGAACCCACGTGGTTTTTGGCGACCACCCGCGCCAACGCCTTCTGAAGCTCATCCACCTGCACCGGCTTGGCCACATAGTAGTTTATGCCAGCCTCGAGGAATCTCTCCCGGTCCCCGGACATGGCATAGGCCGTCATGGCTACGATGGGTCCCGGGCATCCAGAACGTCAAAGGCAATTCCAGTTGATATCAATGCAAAGTGGTGTATATGAAGAAAAACTCCCCCCATACACCTTCGCAGTGATGGAGGCTTTGCCCATGTCTGGAGCTCTTTCACTTATCCCCATTCCCGACAGTATTCCCGTGCCCTGGGGTTGGTTCGAGGCGCTGTTGCTTGGAACCTTCGTCTGCCACCTGCTGCTCATGAACGCCGTTCTAGGGAGCGGGCTTTTCCTGCTCCTCGGCGGACGCGAGGCTGCCTCGGCCCGCAAGGCCCTGGCCAAACGCCTACCCACAGGACTCGCGCTCACGGTGAACCTCGGCGTTCCGCCCCTTCTCTTCCTGCAAGTTCTCTACGGCCAGTTCTTGTATACCTCTTCAGTGCTTACGGCGGTGTACTGGCTCTCCGCCGTGGGCCTGACCATGCTTGCCTACGCCTTGCTGTACGGGCATGCGGGCCAGCCCAAAGCCTCGGACTGGAGGCGGCTGTGTCTGCCTGGCGCGGTGGCGGCCCTGCTGCTGGTCAGCCTGATCATGACCAACACCATGACCCTGGTGCAGCGCCCGGAGGCCTGGACGGCCTACTTCAAGGACCCTGCGGGAACCATCCTCAACGTCGCCGACCCGACTTTCCTGCCGCGCTGGCTGCACTTCCTGCTGGCATCGGTGGCGGTCGGCGGCCTCTCCGTGGCATTGCTGGCGAGTAAGACTACGCCGGACCCGGAGGAGTCGAGCGCCGTCGGCGCACGCGGCCTGAAATGGTTCACCTACGCCAGCCTGTTGCAGATCGTCGCCGGAGGCTGGTGGCTCCTAAGCCTGCCCCAGGAGGTCATGCTGCGCTTCATGGGCGCAAGCGGGCTGTCAACAGCGGTGTTCGTGGCCGCGCTGGGAGCCGCCGCACTGGCCATCGCCATGGGCTTCCAAGGCCGGGCTCGGGCCGCCGCATGGTCTGTGGCCCTTACGGTTGCGCTGATGACGGGGGTGCGCGAACTCTCTCGCACGGCCATGCTTGGTGACGGTTACCGCCCGGACGCCTACCTGGTCACGGGTCAGTACGGACCCATGGTCTTGTTCCTGGGCAGCCTGGTGCTGGGAGTGGCGGCCGTGGCCTACATGCTGCGACTGCACCTGCGGGCCGGGGGAGGAATCTGAGATGGAATATCCTGTCTGGCAACTCTCGACCCTGGCTGGCGGCTTCTGGATCGCCCTCATCGCAACCACGCACGTGTTCGTGTCCCATTTCGCCGTGGGCGGCGGCCTGTTCCTGGTACTCATGGAGGCCAAGGCCCGGCGCGAGAACTCCTCTGAAATGCTCGACTACGTGCGCAGGCACACGCGCTTCTTCCTGCTTCTGACCATGGTCTTTGGCGGTCTTTCCGGGGTGGGCATCTGGTTCACCATCTCCGTTCTGGCCCCGGCGGCCACCTCCACGCTCATCCACACCTTCGTCTGGGGCTGGGCCACGGAGTGGGTGTTCTTCCTAGGCGAGATCGTGGCCCTGCTCATCTACCACTACAGCTTCGAACGGCTGCCCGCCCGCGACCACATGATCGTGGGCTGGCTTTACTTTCTGTTCGCCTGGCTCTCGCTGTTCATCATCAACGGCGTCATCGGGTTCATGCTGACCCCCGGCCAGTGGGCCGTGAGTGGTGACTTCTGGGACGGCTTCTTCAATCCCAGCTTCTGGCCGTCACTGGTGTTCCGCACGCTCTTGGCGCTCATGCTGGCCGGGCTGTTCGGTTTCCTCACCGCAGGGAGCATCGCGGGCGATAGCGTGCGCGTGCGCGTCAGCCGCTGCTGCGCGCGTTGGGCCGCCCTGTCCCTGCCGCTGCTGCTTCTAAGCGGCTGGTGGTATCTCTCGGCCCTGCCGCCTGATGTGCTGGAATTCATCCAGAAGAAGTCCCATGAGATCACGCCCTACTTCCGGGCCATTCCCTGGGTGGGCGCGCTGCTTATGCTGGGCAGCCTGCTCATGGCCCTGCGCCTGCCTGCGGGCCTGCGTAAGGCCCTGGCGGTGGGTCTGCTGGCCGGAGGCTTCGCCTTCGTGGGGGCCTTCGAGTTTGTGCGCGAGGCCGGGCGCAAGCCCTTCATCATCCACGGCCACACCTGGGCCCAGGGCGTGCGTCTGGCCCAGGCCGGAGAGCCGGGCCAGAGCTTCCTGCCCAGGGCCAAATGGGCAGCAAACAAGGATGCCAGCAATCGCCTGGAGGCCGGGCGCGAGCTATTCGCCGCGCAGTGCCTCTCCTGTCACAGCATCGGCGGCCCCATGAACGACATCCGCAAGGCCACCGCCAAGGTTGCCACAGTGGGCCTGGAGGCCTATCTCACTGGGCAGGGGCTGCTCTTTAAGCACATGCCGCCGTTTCTCGGCGACGCCGCCGAACGCCGCGCCCTGGCTGAGTACGTCACCGTGACCATCAACGGGCGCAAGCCCGACGACCACTTCAGCGTTGAGGTTAAGCCCTTGAGCGAGACGCCGGAGCCCTTTGACGCGGCCAAGGACCAGTACGTGCTTCTGGCCTGGAACACGCTGGGCATGAAGTGCATCTCCGACGCCGACGCCTTCTTTACCCTGCTGCCTCCTGGCAACGCACTGGGCGCGGTGCTCATCAAGCGCGGCCAGAAGCCCGTTATAGTGAAGGGCGATGCCGTGGAGTTGGACTACCAGGCCCCGGCAGACTTCAAGAATCCCTCGGCCCACGTTGATTTCTGGAAGCATGCGCAATCGCTGCTGGGCAAGGAGCTCAAGCCCAACGTGTCTGCAACCGGGCGCGGCATGGACGGGGTCATGGCCTTCAACAGCAACGCCAGCACCTTCGAGGCCGTGGGTATCCCGGTGGTTCCTTATTCCGACTCAGGAGCCGTAAACCCGTACCCGGTCTTCACCGTGACGGCCAAGGACAAGGCCAGCGGCCAAGTGCTGGCCCGCACCAAGGTGGTGGCTCCGGTGGGATCGGAGATGGGCTGCAAGAACTGCCATGGCGGAGAGTGGCGCAAGAATGGCTCCACCGGCATCTCGGCGGTGACTGCCAGGGGTATCCTGACCGTGCATGACAAGCGCTCCGGCACAAACCTGGCGGCCCGGGCCGCAGCAGGCAAGCCCGTGCTCTGCCAGAGCTGCCACCCCGATCCGCTGCTGAACGCCAAGGGCGACCCCGCTCGCCTGAGCCTGCCTGCGGCCATCCACGGCTTCCACGTGGCCTTCCTCTCCGGCCAGAGCGAGGAGGTCTGCTCGCGCTGCCACCCGGACAGCCCCACCGGCGTGACCCGCTGCCTGCGCGACAACCATATGGCCAAGGGCATAGGGTGCAGCCGCTGCCACGGCTACCTGGAGGACCACGCCGCTTCGCTGCTCAAGGGCGAGAAGAAAGCGGGCAAGGCCAGGGCGGACCTGTTCCTGGCGCATGTGAAGCCGCGCTCCGTACCCACGCTTGGGGACGTGGTGCCCCGCCAACCCTGGCTGCAGGAGCCGGACTGCATGACCTGCCACAAGAACGGGCTCAAGCCCGCCAAGACCGCCTCGGCCTACAACGTGTGGGTCGAAGGTCCGCCGAAGTTGTACCGCAGCCGCAAGGACAGCCTGGGGGCGGTGCCGTGCATCGCCTGCCACGGCGCGCCGCACGCCACCTATGTGGCCACTAGCGCCTATGGCAAGGAGCGCGACAACCTCCAGCCGCTCCAGTACATGGGCTTTGCCGGGTCCATCGGCGCCAAGGGCCGTTGCGAGGTGTGCCACATGCGCGCCATGGTCGGCGACGCCCACCACAAGGGCAGGCCGGTAAAAATGGATCAGGCCAAGCGTTAAGAGACCTGGGGCCGCCCGCTGCCGGACTACGACCTCCGGTGGCGGGCGGTTGATCCCCAAAGAAACAAGACTTGAGCGATGCATGGCCTGGGCGAATCTTCGACATCCGTGTCCGCAGCAGGCTGTGGTGAAGCAAGAGGTTGGACTGCGTGCATCGAGGGTATCATTTCGCTCCTTGACCGGCAAACCGGGCCGGAGGTTCTCTCACCTTCGTCGCTGTCCGCTCGGCCCTTCATTGTCTCACCCTGCCGAGGAGTTTTGCCCCCTGGACCGGTGCAGGGGCAGCGCCCCCTTCGGAGCAATCCGCCGTGGTTCACGAGGTCATGTCCCCTTGCCCGCGTTCGTTTGCACTACAAATCCGCACTACAAAAGTCCCGGAAAGGTCGTTTTTTGTAGTGCAGGCAAAATTTTCAACAATGATTTCAGGGAATGCACGGCACCCGGCTTGAATGGCATTCAAGAGGCCGTGAGTTCAATTCACTCCAGCTCCACTAGATAGATCAAGGGCTTTCGATTAGCATCGCAGGCCCTTTTTCTTTGCTGCACTACAGCTTTGCACTACATTTTGTAGGCGGCGTTTACTTTTGCCCAAGAACGGCGCTCAATTTTGCCCTGATCGGCGCGCGATTCGGCACTGATTGGCCCATGCAACCGCGCTTTCACGCTGCGAATTCCAGTCACCCGACTTGAGAACGCGGGCCGGGGTTGCGCTGCTCCTCCCCACCCTTCTCGAAAGACCTGTCAACCCGTTATTTTTGCCCTTTTACCGGCCAAAACCATGCCACTTTTGTCCGGCCCAGAAACCCCATGGTATCCTTGCGTAATTTGTGCCGGGCATCCCGCTTGGCGCGCAAACGCAAGGAACATCGATGAGTACACCTGCGCGCTCTTCATTTCTCTCGTTGCGGCGCGATGCCCAAAACCCCCGAAGGGGCCGCATCGCCGAACGCACCCTGAACCTCGGCGGCAAGGCCGAAATCCGGCGCTACGCTTATGATTCGGCAGGACGCCTCGCCCGCGTCGTCGATGGCTCGGGCGGTCTGTTGGAGTCCTACCAGTACGACCACGAAGGTCGGCGCCTTGCCGACATCAACCCGCAGCGCTTCCGTGGCGAGCGGCGCTACAGCTACAGCCTGGGCGACCGGTTGCGGCAGGCCGGTGCCACTCAATACGGCCACGACAAGGCGGGCTTCCGCAACCTGAAGATTGAGGGCGACCGCGAAACGCACTACCAGTACGAACCCTCGGGCCTGTTGCTGCGCGTGAATCTGCCGGATGGGCGGTGCATCGACTACGCTTATGACGCCAAGGGCCAGCGCACGGAGAAGCGCATCAACGGCCGCGTGGTCGAGGCCTATCGCTGGCTGGATCCGCTGCGGCTGGAGGAGTTCTTCGACGGCCAGCGCTGGTGGCGGCTGGCGTACCTCAGGGCGCGTACGCCGGTGGGCGTGACGAACGGCGAGGACTCGTACTTTCTGCTCTGCGACCAGGTTGGCACGCCGCTGGCCCTTGCCACCACGGATGGCCATGTTGTACAGACGATGCAATACGACAGCTTCGGCAACCTGTTGCAGGTGCGTGGCGATGTGGTGCGCCTGCCCATCGGCTTCGCGGGCGGGCTTTTTGACGCCGACACCGGCCTGACGCGCTTTGTCTGGCGCGACTACGACGCCGACACCGGGCGCTTCACTGCCCTGGACCCCTTGGGCGCAAAGGGCGGCGACAAAGACTGGTACGGCTACTGTGTCGGCGATCCGGTCAACCGGGTGGACGCGTGGGGGCTGGAGGACGGCTGGTGGGACGGAGTTCAGAAAATCGGTGATGGCCTGGGCCAGCTCTGGGACAAGGCGCCTGACGGCATCGGCCAAGCTGTGTCCGAAGGAGCCCAGGGCGCGGGGGAAGCATT
>Ga0183100_1000869_pt1 | contig 18439 bp, 6 predicted proteins | sample Biomet2_FD_127789 | JGI IMG/M metagenome (GOLD analysis project Ga0183100, IMG submission 127789) | Microbial communities from bioreactor (seeded with anoxic lake sediment) at LBNL, California, USA - Biofuel metagenome 2 | ecosystem: Engineered > Bioreactor > Anaerobic > Unclassified ...
TGTTCCTGTATAGCTGTTAGCCCCTGACAATATCCAGGTGCCGGTTCCCATTTTTTTAACTGAAGTTATCCCCGTGATGGCACCACCAAACAAGCCACTCCGGTTGGTGGATCCGACTTCCAGACCGGCATTGAAATAAGTCGATCCGGAAACACCGGTCAGCATCCCGATTTTAAGCGTGGTCGTCCCGTTGTCGTCTGTCCCGTTTTTATAACACATTGTCACACCACTGCCCAGACTGATCGTTGCATTCGGATATCCGGCGCTGTTATTGACGATAAAATGGTTTTCATAACTAGAGTTGGCTCCGTTGGCAGTCACGTTGACCGTACCGGTAAATGCAGACCAATTGCCGTTCAGGTAAGCCCTGATGAAATCGCAACTCCAGTTTAGGTTTCCTTCTCCTGTCAGCATGCCGTTATAGTTACAGCGGGGTGCGGCAATAATGGATGCGTTTGAGCCGTAAGGCACATCAAAGGCTGTGTTACTGGACAGATAGGCACCGTTATCATTGTATGCTTCAAGCGTTCCGCCCAATAGGGTTATCTTTCCTCCAACGCCATTGTTAACAGCATTGGCACTGATCAATTTGATGGTTCCTGTTCTCAGAATGGTTTCTGTTAGGCCTGCATTGCTGCTGCCAAGATATAAGGTAGCCGATCCTGATTTCGTCAATCTGGTTCCGGCAATGGCCCCGTTCCAATAAATCGGATTGGTCACATTCAAGACCCCGCCATTGACCCCTGACAAGGTCAGGCCACGGCTGGTAATCTCATTGCTGGTCGTCACCTGCAGGATGGCACTGTCTTTTAGCACCAGCGAACCAACACTGGTATTGTTGGTCCCTATGCCTCCATTGGCGGTAGAAGAAGGCAAGTATTTCAATATCAGGGTACTGTTGTCAACGGTCGTACTTCCTGTAAAGGCATTCCGGTTGTTTATCGTAACGTTGCTTCCTTCAGAAACTGACAAATTCATAGGCCCTGTCAGCACACCAGTCCCGTCAAAGGCATAATCCAATCCGCCGCTGACAGACATGCCGGCCACAGGTATGGAATCTGTCAGTGTAATAGATCGATTGACGGCATCTGCTTTAAAGGTGACGCTGTCATTCGGAACAAAAACGTCTTCAAGGCCTTCCTTCAGCCAATTGGAAGTAGAGGAAATATCCCAGGCATCGCTGTAATTGCCTGACCAATCGATGGAAGCGGCTTTTCTAACGCCTTTTATGCGCAAAGAAATCGTACCTGGAATTGTATCATAGACAAGGTAGGCAACCGAGCCTAATGTCCCGCCTATTTTTACTTTCGAAAGATCACCCGAAACAGCATCCACATGGCCAAGCAGATAATCGCCCTGAACCAACTTACCATCGAGTTTGCTGACACTGACCACCGAATTGGGAGCGACAACCAGTGTTCCATTTAAACGGAGAAAATCATTCATCTTACCTGTTTTAACCAGAGCCGGATCTTCCGGAACAGTCGGCTCATCAGACAAATCGACAATCAGTTTGGCACCTTCGGCAAGTTTCAGGGTGCCATTCACGGTCATCGTATCGGCTGTTTGCTGACCACCGATATAAATGCCGGCATTATATTCCGTCGAAATACTATTTCCGGTAAGCCCTGTTCCACCATAATTGGCGTGTCTTCTGATCAGAACGGGGGAAGCTGTTAATTGTCCGTTCATGATGACGTTCCCTTCCCAAATATCGGTCGTGCCGGTATAATCATTATTTCCGTTTAAGGTCAGACTTCCTGCTCCCAGCTTGTCCAGATGCATCGTGCCGGATAAGCGACCGGATCCACCCAAGGTATAATCGGCCGTGCCTGAAACCATCAGCAACGAGGGTTTCAGCTGCCCATTGATCGTCAGGTTCTTATTGATGCCTCTGGGATCAAGCAGCACCTGCCGTCCGTCGGTAAAGGAAGTCAATGTCGATGTTCCGGCGATAAGGGCAGCAGCACTGTCACCTTCCATCCAGTTGGCTGTCGAAGCATCCCAAACAGAGGTTGTGCCATTCCAGACCAATTTGCCGTTGGTTGATTTGGCCGGGATCGGGGTAGGGAAATCACTTCCGAGGTAAAAACTGGTATGTGGCGGTTGATTGTACCCGCACATTTGCCAACAGATAGCCTGCCGGTATTGATGATCGTGCAACAACGTATAAATGCGGCGTTCCGTCGGATAAGGTGTGGTGTAGATTCTGAGCGCCATGCTGTCTTTTCTCCACCAAACTTCTTCTGCCCGCCAATCGCCGACCAAATCGGCCTGAAGGCAAGGGGTTCCTTTGGTATAATTGCAGGAATAGGCATCTGCGTTCAGCAAGGTGGTGATGTTGCCATAACCGTTGAACTTGGTAATCTGGCCACAACCGACACCGGTCGAAGTGGAGAAATTCCGATGATCACAGAGTTCTTGCAGCAAATCTCCATCCCAATAAACGGCAAAATTCTCAGACACTCCAAAATGAGGTAGTTCGACCCGATCTGTTGCCGAAGCACCGATGCCTCCGCCCCAGATTTCAGCGCCCTTGATGTTGTCAGTGATGTTTGCCGCACAACAACGGCCACAATCGCTGGGTGTCACATGACGCATCAGGATCTTGCCGGTTGCACCTTCCCGTAGATTGGTTCCAGGATTGGCTTCATTGCAGGCAAACACTTCAATACCGGGATGATACGGGTCAAAATCACCGACATGCATCGCGTCCCCATGGCCTAAGCCTGTCGTATACAACCCTTTCCCGTCGTGATCCACGCACATAGACCCCCAGACAATTTCATCACAGCCGTCACCATCGACATCGGCCACTGTATAATTGTGGTTCCCCTGACCGGAATAGTTGCCTGAGCTGTTCCAGGTCCATCGTGGAACCAGCTTTTTGTTGACCACATCGTACGTGGCCATTTTCGTTTGCGTATAAATACCCCGGCCAATAAACAAACTCGGTTTTAAACCATCCAAGTACGGAGCCCCGAAAAAGAACTTATTGGCGCGATGTCCGTAATCGTCCCCCCAGTCGCTGGTGTTGCCACGGGGAATGAAATTGACCCAGTCAAGCTCAGCCCCTGTCTGCCCGTCGATCAGGGACAAATATTCGGGCCCGGCATTCATGAACCCGTCTCCACCGATCGAGTACCTGTAATTGGTTACGCCGTCACCATCCCTGTCTCCAACGGATTTTCCGTCTCCAAACACGGTGTTATCGGAGGTTCGCATAAAAACTTCCGCCTTCCCGTCTCCGTCAAAATCGAAGGCAGCAATATTGATTTCCACATCCATGGTGATGTTTGGACCGACATCGATGGCCCACATAAAGGTGCCATCAAGTTTATACGCCTCAAAATAGGTGTAATTGGTGTTTGCCGTACTCCAATCCCTGTTTACCCGTTTGACAATGATCTCCATCTGACCGTCTCCGTCCAGATCGGCGGCTGTTGCGTCATTGAGGTAATAGCCAGTTTTCCCAAGTGCCTTTAGGTTTCGCATCGGAATTTCTATGTATCCGGTCGTATTGACGGCTGCTACGGCTGAAGGTTTTGACTCGACCCCATTTTTGACGGCTGTGACGGTGTAGACGGAGGCGGTCGTCCCGGTTGCGTCCAGATAATTGGAAGCGCCTTTCAACCCCGATTCATAAATCAGCGTGCCATTCCGGTATAACTTGTATGACGTATCATACCACTCATCAGAAGTAATACGCCAATTTACAAACACGCCGCCCGTGACTGTCCGGGCAATGACACTTCTGTCCAATTTTTCCATTGGACGCTGGGCTTGCAAGACTGGAATAACGGTCAACCAGCAAACCAGCAAACCAAGCAATCGACTATACAAATGACGCTTCATTAATGGTGAGTTTTTATTGGTAAACAATTCAATGAGTTGATTTTACTGCCGATACCAAATATGTTTTTCCGGCAATTGTCGGGAACCGGTAACAATAATAAGTGACATTGGACAGTGTTTCCTGCTTCATCTTGGGCTTGGCGCCTTTTATCCTGACCGGCCGATTGGTTCTCAGGACACAAGGCGCACCTTTTCCGGAATGAATGGACGCTTTTTCCAACGTTCCGTTCTTCCATTGGATGTCTACGCCAAAAGCCCCTCTGGCTTTTAAGCCTTTTACCTGGCCATTTTTCCAGGCGTCAGGCAGTGCAGGTAGCAAATACAGCTCTCCCAACTGGCTTTGCAGCAACATTTCTCCGACTCCGGCAATAGAACCGAAATTACCGTCGATCTGGAAAGGCGGATGAGTATCGAATAAATTGTTGAGGGTGGAATTCTTCAGCAGTTCCTGATACATTAGGTAGGCATGATTGCCATCCAGCAAGCGTGCCCAAAAATTGATCTTCCAGGCCTTGCTCCAGCCGGTTCCCCCATCTCCACGCAGTTCCAGCGTTTTCCGGCAGGCGTTTCCATAAATCGTATCCAGTAAGGGGGACAGTTCATGTCCCGGATACAAGCCAAAGAGGTGAGAAACATGACGGTGTTGCGGTTCAACATCTTCCACATCCTGATACCATTCCTGCAGGTTCCCTTTTTTGCCGATTTTCAACGGGCTCAAACGAGACCGCTTGTCCAACAGCATGGCCCGGTATTCCAGATTGACACCCAGAATCTCTGACGCTTCAATCACATTGCTGAACAAGTCCCAGATAATCTCCATATCCATGGTCGAAGCAATGGTGACCGATACCTTGTTTCCTTTGCTGTCCAAATAAACATTTTCAGGGGAAGTGGAAGGCGCTGTCACCAACTTGCCGTCTTTTGAAACCAGCCAGTTCAGACAAAAATCGGCGGCGCCTTTCATGATGGGATAGGCGGTCTCTCTCAAGAAATCTTTATCGAGTGTAAACTTGTAATAGTCAAACAAATGTTGTGAAAGCCATGGACTTCCAAGCGCCCAGTTAGCCCATTTCGGATCGCCGTTGCCTTCTCCAACCGGATTCGTCTGAGCCCAGATATCCGAATTATGATGAGCGGCCCAGCCTTTCATGTCATAGTAATTTTTAGCCGTGTAGGCTCCATTAGCAGCCATATGTGAGATCTGATCGATGAGTGGCAGGTACATTTCCTGCATGTTCAGCGATAAAGCCGACCAATAATTCATTTCCAGATTGATGTTGGTGGTGTAATTACTGCGCCAGGCTGGCCGGATATCCTTGCACCAGATACCTTGCAGATTAGCAGCAACACCTCCCGGGCGGGAGCAGGAAATAAGCAGGTAACGTCCAAACTGGAAATACAACGCTTCGAGAGCTGGATCAGGTGTTCCGTTCCGATAGGCTTCCAGCCGTTCGGTCATCGTCGCCTGAGGAACAGGTGCTGTGGTCAGATTAAGTTCCACCCGTTTGAAATAATGCTGATAGTCTTTTACGTGAGCCGTTTTCAACGCATCAAACGTCTTTCCGGCAGCCTTGTCAAGCCGGCACAATGTAAGGGCCTGCGGATCTTTGCCATTTTTCACGGGAGAGTTCCGGTATCCGTTAAAAGAAGTAGCGGCAGAGAGAAACACAACCGCTTCTGACGCATTGGAAATCTCCAACACGCTATCAGCCGCCTTCACCTGTCCGTCCGTTGAAGCGACACGCACCCTGAACTGAAAAAACATGCCCAGTTCGCCAGCTTTGTCTTCGTAAACAACTGGTTTCTGATGGCTGTTTTCATCATTGGTAATCCGGGCTTTCCCCTTCAATACGAGATCATTCTGCTGAATTTCGGCGACATAAGCTAGTTCGTGGTGAACGCCAAGTGTCACATTCAGTTTCCCTTTCTGACTCGCCTTAAGGCGTAATACCATCATTGAATCCGGCGCCGAAACAAACAGCTCTCTGGTGAATGTAACGCCTTGTTGCGTAAAACGGGTCAACGCCGTGGCCGTCTCAATGTTCAGGTCCCGGTAATAGCCTGTGGCAGGGGACGTATCTTTCTGTGTGATCAGTAAATCTCCCAACGGTTGATACATCTGAGTGTCAGGTCCCTGCATTTTTCTCAGTAAACGGGCTGCTTCCGCATTTTTCCCACTGAACAAGAGTTTCCTGACATCATCCAGATAAACGGAGGCATGGGGGTTTGGATTTAAATCGGCAGGGCCACCTGTCCATAAAGTTGCCTCATTCAATTGAATGCACTCGAGCTGAACAGCTCCAAAGATCATGGCTCCTAAGGTGCCATTTCCGATGGGCAATGCTTCATTCCAATCTTTAGCCGGAGCATCATACCACAGCGTATACCTGGAAACCGGTTGAGCAGGTACAGCCCGTGTAACGGCCAAACAGAAGGCCAATACAATAGCTATCTTCATAGACTGGTTATACCTGGAAAAACGTGCTTGTTTCATGGTTTGTTTGTTATCTTAAACAGATGTTTTGCGTGGCCCGGCTTGATCAAAGTTGATTTCAACGTTACCAGAGCAGTTTATCTAACAGATTAGCGATCCTTCAATTTCCATCCGGTTTTTCTATTTCGACAAACGGACTGGAAGGAATGGAAAAAGAGGCTGGGTTGTCTGGTTTAGCCGGATCGAAACCGGTATAATCCGGACGGATATACTTAAACAACTCAGGAATAGATTTTCGAATCCCTTCTACGACACATTTCGCCAGTTCATAACCGCCATACGAATTAAAATGAGTATTGTCCTCCAGCGCTTTCGGTTGGTTTGGAAACGTATTGGCCGGATAATGGACAAAGGCCTTGACAGATTCATCCGGCCCCCATGTTTCATACAAAATCTTGCTCATGGCGTTCAGATCAATGAGTGCTACGTGTTCATCGGCAGCCAATTTCCGGACAGCATCAGGATATTCCAGCAATGTATTGATGATGGTGCCGTCCGGTGCGAACGAACGCCGGTGCATGGAAGTGACCAGGACAGGCGTGGCACCTTTTGACCTGGCCAATTCGATGTATTTTCTCAGGCTGGCCGTATACGTTGTCCATGGGCCGACGCCTTCTCCCTTTTGTTTCTGGTCATTATGCCCGAATTCCACAAACAGGTAATCACCCGGTTTGATCTTAGTGGCGATCTTTTTCAGACGACCGGCGGCGATAAACGTATTGGCAGCTTCTCCTGATTCAGCGTAGTTGGTAATGGAGACCTGTTCATTGAAAAACCGGGGGATCATCTGTCCCCACCCGCACCAGGGCTCATTGTCCTGATCTACGACCGTCGAATTGCCACACAGAAAAACAGTGACAGCCTTATCCACCCGCTCCACCGTCATCGCACAAACAGATGGGGCTTTCCCGTTAAACTCAATGGTAAGCCGGTTATCCCAATTGCGTTTATTTCGTTCACGAGGTTTAATGCGGACATTTTCCGTGGAATCTATCGCAACGTACCGCACATTGGTTGTAAAGACCACTTCCTTATATTCACCCGGCCGAGTCGTCACCTGCTCAAAGAACAACCGCCTTGACTCTCCTCTGACTGTCGTTTCAGACGGGGTTTTGGCATTACCCAGCAACACATGCACCCGGTAATCCCCTTCAGGCACATCGACTGAAAAAAAGAAACCGTGGTTACTGACACAAGCATCGCCCGTCAGGGGATCCCGGCCAACTGATTGTGAAGCAGGCGCTTCTACCAGATCAAATCCATACCCTTTTCCATTGGCATACAAGGTATGACTATCAACCTTTACATAGCCTTTTCCAACTTTCCCTGATCCAAAATCAAACCGGTAGACAGTTGCAGCACTGATCTGGAAAACGGACAGGCCAATCAGGCTAACCACAAACAGAAACTTTTTCATTGACATTCGACGAATCAGTAAATGAAACATAGCTGGCAAAAATACCTATTTTTTTACGAATTAACCTGTTACGTATTGACACAAATAGTTCTGATTTTGGCACGTTGCCAAGTTGTCATCCACTTCCCAAACATAAAGCAGGCTATAAAAGTTGAATCAACTTTCAGAGCCTGCTTTATTCTCTGCCGGGCTGTTTTATCAATTGCCCATTCTGTTAAGCGCTATGCCCAACCTTTATTCCACAACCAACTTGGTCGTCAGATGACTTCCTCCAGCTGACACTTTCACCAGGTAGAGCCCCTTCTGGACACCACTCAAGCCCACATTGGTTTCTGTTCCGGTGAAACAGCCACGTTTAATGGCTTGACCAAGTTGATTATAAATCGTATAAACAGCTACTCCGTTATTGGCAGCCAACTTAAGCTGAATACTTTCTCTGGCCGGATTTGGCCAGATGCCGGCAGACAGCTTGTTGTCCTTCAATCTGGTGTATTCAGCCACATTCATGGCAGAAGTCAAACGAGAGCCGTTACCTGTATAACTGGTTACGAACGTGTACGAATTGTCAATACCCAATTCAGTGCTATATGTCGGAGAAATCCCATTTTTCGTCTTGTCTTTTGCCCGGTAAATGGTGTCTCCATTGACTTTCAGATAGGTCCCGTTCAAATCATACAGAATAACACCGGTAATCGGATAGTAAAAATCAAGATTATCCGTGATGGTCACCTTTGAATTCAGCGAATAAGTGCCAAGTCCCGGATCATCTTCATTGGGAATGATGGAATAGGTAGAAGTAACGGCGGTATTGATGACTTCAGGAATGACAATGGTCTTGTTGTCTGTCATAGTTACCTTCCCTTCAACGCCTTCTGTCCACATAGCCCAATCATACGATTCGGCATTGGAATAAAGCGGCATGACGGCAATCCCTTTGACAGAGTCTGCTACAGCCTGTCTGATAGTCCAGTTATCTACAGGAGAAATAGTGGTCAATTTGTCTTTGGCACTGAAAATACCACCATTAACGGTCAGCGTCTTGGCATAATCAACCAGATCGCTTTTCAGGATAGAGGGATCACTAAACTGTGACGGATACCTCGAACGGTTGACGCCATCCGTTCCAAGCGAAGTTGTTGCTGTCGTGTTTCCGTCCGATGCATTCGCATAAACAAAATACCCGGCATAGTCAAGTCTCGGATAGAAAAGGGTGACAGCTCCGTCGGTCGAGGTGGAAGCAGAATCCTGATCAACCGGGATAAAGTAAATCATGTTCAACCACATGGTAGAGTTGTAGACACTTCCTCCATTATTGCCCAGTTTCGAATACAGCGTCAGATCGTGCCTACCGGGATCAGTAACCAACGCCTCTCCCATGTACAAAGCACCTTGAGAAGCACTGGTCTTAGCGGCCGCATAATTCAGGTTGCGTATCAGCCCGGCAGTCTGCATGCCTCCCGTGTAATCAGCTGCAACTCCGGCAAATGACCGGGCTGTTCCATTGGCCAGCAACGGTTTTCCATCCATATAAGTCGTATCAATCGTCGGACGAGCCGGGAAATTACCCCAGCGGTTGGAAATGTATACATTGTAACGGCCAGGATTCAAGTTTGGCGTGGTAAAGGTGACTTTCCCGTTAGCCGGCAGGCGTAAGGTCAACTTATCACCCCAGATAAAACAATTGTCTGCCTTATCGTAAGTAATACCATTGAAGGAATAGGTACAATTCCAGTCAAAGTAATAAACGGAATCAATGGAATTATAGTTGTAATTAACCACATATGTCGTATCCGTTGGTGTATAATTCCAAGTTGTATCAATCACCGTATATGTCGTATCGACAGGCACTCTGTCAAATTTAATGTATTTCAGATCCCCGGGTTTGTAGACGGCGCCCGAACTGGTCATCCAGGTAATTTCAGGTTGCTTGCAAACATCGAAGTAAACGGGGTACGGCTGATAATATGGTTGCTCCGCACTACCACAGTTACCGATTTCAAAGTTGGCTCCATTGACAACAAACGTGAACCTTTTGTTGATGACGGTCGAACCAGCATAAAGATTGTGGTAATAACGTCCGTTCGGCATACCAGAGCAAGAGATCTTGCCATTGGCGTCAAGAACAAGCGAATAAAGTTTGGTGTTGGTAGCAGCCAGGTAGATATCCAAATTCGCTCCTGCAACCGTTTTACCCAGACAGAAATTGGTTGTATAGCGAGCCGAAATATCGACGGGCAAAGCGGTTCCATTTACTGTAAACGTCCCATAAACCAATTTTGACTCTGTGGTAATGTAATAGGTACCGTCCGGCAATTCGGTAGAGAAAGTACCGGTAGCACTGCTGGAACTTGAAACATATAACGCGTTGCTGTTGCTGGAACGGACAATGCTAAACGGCTGGCCCTGCCCATAAGTATCATTTCCGAAATTGATGGTCACCGCCCGTTTCGTTTGTGTCATGTCAAGGACGATCGGATCAGCGTTCTTCACACTGATGGTTCCCTGGTCGAACGTCGTTCCATCGTCATTCAATACATAATACTGGTAGGTATCAGCCGTATCCACCGGTAAGGCAAACGTCGGTACCAGCCCTGTTTCAGGAATGGTCAGATCCCATAACAAAACGGATCCTGTGGGATCATACACCTTGAATGATTTGCCTTTATACCAAATTTCAGGGCTATAGTTTGCATTGATATTGGCGGTCAGCACTCCGATATTCTGTGTCCCGGCACCGGTTACTTCAATGGTTGTCGTATGGACAGCCTGGTTCACTTCCACATAATAGCTGCCGGCAGGTAACTTTGCGGTACATTTGCCCGTTGCATCGGTTGTTCCTGCAAACAATCTTGTCCATTTGTCATCGGCCCGTTTGACGACAACCTGTTTGTTGGCAAAATACAGTCCGGCATCCAAAACAACATCATACTTGGTCACAGCTGTCGGATCTTCAACCTGATAAGGCAGGTAATAGCCTTTCACCGCCGTATTGTTCACTTCTTTCAGCGAATCAGCAGCAAAGAATACGTTTCCGGACATATCAAATTGCGGATAAGCATAATCGGCATCCTGGTTTGTATCAGTAACAGGGATAAAAGAAAGCAGGGTCATCAGATACCCTTCTCCTCCTTCAGTGCAGGTAAACTGAAAGTCGTGCCTACCGGCTTCATAAACGGTTGCCACACCACAATAGATATCGTAATCAAACCTGGTTCCAGTACCGGAATATTTGGTTGACCGCTTGTTGGGAGCAGTAACCGTCACGCCGGAAGATGAATAGATAAATCTACGCAAGGTGGTATCTGCAGGAGCAACCAACATGGATGTATCCAATTTTACTTTGTAGATCGTCTCACTTCTGTTGTTACCGCCGTTATAATTAGCTCCCAAATAAACACGGTATTTACCAGGATTTAAATAAGGGGTTTTCAAGGTCATGTACATAGCTCTGTTATAGCCCATATTCAAGGTCACCCCTCGTCCGTAAGGAGCAGCATTAATCTTGCCTGAAGGAGCATAAACAAAACCGACCGTCGGGCAGTTTGTCGTATTTTTAGCGACTGCATTACCGTTCAGAATATCATTATACCAATCCATATTGGTCATGTTCGCTTCGGCAATGTATTTGTTTGACAGATTGCCGAAATTGAATTCCGGATAATCAGCCAACGGAAAATAGACCGCATAGGGTTTCAAGTCTACCGCGTACGTATCCAAGGCCATAATACAGCCAAGCAGTACCAATAGCTTTTGAACTAAACAAGTAAAAGGATGTTTCATAAGTTAACGTATTAGATGATTACTATAAGTTGAACGATACTCATCATTGAAAGTTCACCGGCAAATACCAGTTTGACTCGTTATCCAGAAAAACAGGAGCGGATTTCCCGTTTTTGGCAAACTTGGCACCAATCACTTGGTTCAACAACGCGGTGCCTGTCCCTGCCTTTTCTCTGTTCCAACGACGGGCGATACGGAGGATATCTCTCCATCGATGCCCTTCGTAAGCCGTTTCAAGGGCCAGTTCATCAAGAATAGCCTTTTCATAGAAACGAACTTCAGGTTGCACTGTCGCTGTCGAATCATACGTAACACTGGTCAGGCTGGCTCTGTTGCGAATCCCGCTATGGTCACGCCAATAACCTCTGTGGTACGGTGTTGTGCTATACCGCGCATCAAAATAAAATGGATAAGGAAACTCTTTCCCCGCGCTCCAACCACTGACGGCTACAGAATCGGCAGGATAAGTTGTTCCGTCCGGTCTGGTGAAATTAAATTCAGCAGACAGGCTGGTGTTCAGGAAGGCATTGGTTAACCGTCTGTATGCACTATAGGGCTTGGTTGGATCGCCATCCACGTAACCGGGTGTTTCCGCATATCGGTTGCATGCCTCAGCATAAAGCAGGTTGAGCCAGCCGGCCCTGTAGATAAACCATTTTCCGGACTGTTCATACGGTGCATTGGCGTCAAAACTGTGCAGATATTTCGTGATAACAGGCTGCTGACCGTTCATCTCGTACGAGCCACCTTCACCTCGACCGTCAAACGTGAAGCCATTGGTCTGAACCTGTACACCCCAATAATTGTCGATGGCATTGGCTGATGGTTTCAGCAGGTATTTCCCGACGCCCTGAGTTCCCATCAACCGGATGAACGGGTAGGTCGGCGTATAACTCGGATCGTAGGTCATGCAGGTAATGTTCTCAAAATTCGCCCAGCTTTCATTCATACCCAGTTGAAACATATTGACCCATAAATTCACGAGCGAATTGATGTCATTCCACAGATATCTGGTATAGGTAACCATATAAGCCCCTTCAAATGTTCCCTGATACACGTAGCTGATGGTTTTATACCGTTTCCAGGTTTCTTCGGTGCCTCCTTCGATGTGAAAATCCCTGATGGTCTTCGCCGCCTTGTAATATTGGTCGTCTGTCCAAAGGTACAATTCCGACAACAGGCACCGTTTGTTAATGAAGTAATCATCCAGGTTGTAATTTCCCAGTTTTTTACTAGCCATGCCCGACACCGACGTATACTGATTGAGGGTAGGCAGGTTTTCCATGCAGGTAATCAGGTTTGAGATCAGTTCATCCAGCCCGATGTAGCTGCTTTGATCGGCCCCCACATCTTTCAGCGATTTGATGGGCTTTGTCAGGTATGGAATCTTGCCAAACAAGGTCCCTACCTGAAAATAAGTCCAGCAGCGGACGGTCATCACATCTGAATAAAATTCATTATACTGATCTTTCGTAAACTGGTGATTGGCCAGCATAAGGTCAAAATGGGCCAACATATCATTACAGTTCTGAATAACTGAATAAAAAGGAACCGGGTTGGTCCACGGATTATCGGCGTTACTGGTAAAATTGCTGATGTCCTGCAAATCCTGGTCAGCATTCGTCGTTACATCCATCAGGTCAGCATGCAGTTCATTAAGAACGACCAGTTGCTCGGCCATTCCCATGACTTTTCCATACAATCCGATAACTGATTTCTGGGCATCGGCCAGGTTCTGGTAATGATCCGATTCGTCCAGTACCTCAAGGCTTTCCGTGTCTATACACGAATAACAGAAGCCTGACAGCAGCAACACGGCGAAAAGGTATTTGACAGCTTTTATCCGTCTGGTTTTTCTTGATAAGAACCGGTGACCAGTCTGCACACGATCTTTTATATCTCTTGCATTCATATAGCTTGCTCGTTTCATTCTTGTCTATCTAAGTAGCGTCTGTTACAATCCGATTTTAATCCCAAGGAAAACAGCTTTGGGCTGAGGACAAATCACAGCGTCCACCCCATAATACAATGGACTTTCACTTTGACTGAATTCCGGATCAGCTCCCATATAATTGGTCAATGTCAGCAGGTTCTCACCCGTTACAAACAGCCGGACGGATTTGACGGCATCCGGAACGTTGGGCAACAGGTAACTGAGCGTCACATCCTTCAACCGCAGGTAAGAGCCATCTTCGATCCAGCGGTCTGAAAAACGGGAATTCCCCATCGGATCGCCCCACGTAGCTTTAGGAATGGAAGTTGACTGGCCATCGACTTGCCAGCGGTTCAGAACGGCCTGAGACTGGTTGTCAAAGCCAGACATCGATTCCAGCAGGTAACGTGTATAATTGAAGACATCTCCTCCCAGTGAATAAGTAAATCTGGTTTCCAGAGAAACTGTTTTCCACGAGACAGCATTCATTATCCCTCCAAATACGTCAGGATTGGGATCTCCAATCACGATACGGTCTTTCTCATTGATCTCTCCTTCGCCGGTCTTATCGACAAACCGGATGTCTCCACCTGAAAAATAGCGCTTGACCGAACCGTCCATGATGTATTTTCCAGCGGCTCCAGCTTCTTCCTGTGTCGTATAGACGCCATTCGTCTGATAGCCATAGAAAACACCGATCGGCTGACCGACTTTCGTCTGTACCGTCGCCCCGTTCAAGTCTGATTCGAGTGTTCCGCAATCAAGCCGGGTGACTTCATTCTTATATCGCGAAATAGTCAACCCAAGATCCCATTTGATGGCGCTGTTAACAATACGGCCATTGACAGTCAGGTCCAGCCCGTCATTTTTCATAGCGCCCCCGTTGGACAGGTAATAATCAAAACCGGATGAAGGCATGGCATGCGATAAGGTCAACATGTCATTTACGACGTGATGATACGCATCAAGAGAAACTTGAAGGCGTTCTTTAAAGAAAGACCCGTCCAAACCGATGCTGGTCTTCGTGAGCATCTCCGGACCTATTTCAGCATCCGGAATGCCCCCAAGAACCAAACCATTATTGCCGAGAAAGCTCTGCGCAACATAGTATGTCTTCTGACTGTAATTTCCGATATCATCATTTCCGGAAAGTCCGGCATTGACCCTTATTTTCAGAAAATCGATCTTTTCGATCTTGCTCATAAACGGTTCGGAACTCAGCAGCCAAGCGCCTGACAACGTCGGGAAAAGGCGCATGCTGTTGTAACGCGAAGAGGCATCCGAACTTAAAATAGCGGAAAACAGGAATTTGTTCTTCAATGTCAAATCGGCATCAGCAAAAAATGACATCCAGTTTTGACGGCCAAGAGACCCGCCTATTTTTCTCAGATTCAGGTCTCCGTATTGAATGGACTTAAACTCATCACTGGAAGAGTTGTAAGCGTAGGCATAATCATTCTCAGACTGAACGCTTTGATAACGCATACCGCCATGAGCCATCAAATGAGTGCCAATGCCAAAATTTTTCGTATAGGTTGCATAGCCTTCTCCATACAGATTGAACCAGCGTTCAACACGGTGTTGGGCCTGATTCAGAACAATGGCGTTGGACAATGTATCACTGGCAATACCAGCCTCAGGAATGAAGATGCGTTCCCTGTCTTTGTTGAAATGAAGGCTGAATGCTCCGTCCAACCGCCAATTCTGGTTAACGGTATAGTCAAGCCCGATCTTCCCAAGAAAACGGTAATTCAGGTTTTTCAGCACAATGTTGCTGGCTATTGCCTCCGGGTTGCTGACGCCAAAGACATCGGCCTCTTCAAGATTTGGAGATTCATTTCCCTGATAATCAAATTTATGAGCAGCAGTGATGGGGGCTTTTATCAATGAAGTTGACAACAGGTTATAGGAACTGGATGGCCCCTCATTCTGCAAGCTTCTGGTCCCATAGGAAAAACTCATGTTCGTATGAGCATTGAAACGCTGGGAAATGGCAATATCAGAGTTAAAACGCATGTTGAACCGCGAGTAGTTGGTCCCAGACTCAATACCATCCTGATTGAGGAATCCCAGGGATAAAGCATAAAGAGCCGTTTGGTCTCCACCTTTGACGTTCAGATAGTAATTTTGGTCTTCGGCCATTTCATAGGCGGATTTTTGCCAGTCGGTATTGTTGGCATAGCGGTAATAATCGAGGTTGCCTGAATAACGTCCGTACTTGTCTGCTACCGGTTTTTCCTGATTGATGTACGGCAAATTCTGGATGGCACTGGTAGACAGTCCGGCCGATGCCAGCATATCACCCAGAAACGTCCGGTACTGGCTGGCATTCATCACCGGAAAGCTTTTCGGCACAAAACTCATGCCCGTATGTACATGGGCTTCCAATTTGGTAGCCGGATCTGACGTGCTCAACGTATTGATCAGAATGACGCCATTGGCCCCTTTGCCGCCGTAGATACCGGAACCATCCTTTAAAACGGAAATGGATTCGATGTCTTTTACCTCAATGGCTGAAAGCGGATTGGTCTGATAATTGCTGATAAGTGACTTGAAGCCAAAATTTTCATAGGGCACACCGTCAACGATGATCAAAGGTTGAGACGTCGCCAGCATAGACTGAAACCCTTGAAGATACATATTGGCTCCGCTTCCAGGCTGGCCGGAACGAAAAACGGTGTTCAACCCGGATACGGATCCCTGAAACAAGGCGTCAGGCGTGGATTTGGTTGTTGCCGATAAATTGGGACTGACTGCTGCCGTAGCATAAGGCGAGAACAAGGATGATGCAACGCCGAAAGGCGTTTGGAGCACTTGGTCCATTCCTTTGAATGTTTCGTCGTTCATTGCTATCCTTAACAACCTGGAACCATTCAGCAACAGTTTCTTAGTGGCATAACCAGGGACTGAAACCTGGAGCAGACGAGTGACAGACATGGCTTCTTTTTCAACGACAGCCAGTTCAAACTGCCCGGTTTCTTCCGTCATGGCCGGTTTTGAGCCTTCCATAGAGACACGTGCACCAGCCAATGGTTTCCCTGTCACAGCGCTGACAACAATTCCCTTCACCGTGAAACCGGTCGTTTCGCTTTGGCAAAAAACGCCTTGACTACTGGTCAACAAGGCTGTCAACAGGAGTATGTAAAAGTATCTTCGTTTCATCGTTTTCATGCGTACAATTTTTTTTCGTCCAAGGTCGTATGCCAATTGCCTGTCAGACTTCCCAAACCTGCGGCGTACGGGTTATTCATGTTCGTTTCGTCGTGACTATTCATCCGGATTTACTTGAGGCACCAGCCGGATATAATCAAGAAAAAGCGACCCTCCGGTAGTATTGTTTGTTGAAAATGCATTAGTTGAAACCCAGATTGAGGCTGTCCCGAAGGAATAGCACGGCAACCTGTCCACAGCAAAATCCGGATGCGAGGCCAATTGCTCTCTGGCTACCAGTTTATTGGTCCCCGTTGTAACCCACATGCCCAGTTCTGTTTCAATATTCATGCCTGCCATATTTTGCCCAATGAAAACCAGACTGTCATTGAAATTGTTTGTCACGACACCACCTGAGGCCCATGTCAAGGACGGTGCCCCTGGAACAGAAAAGAACATCTTTTGCGGGACATTGGCATTGGCCGTCACATGAGCAGCCAGATCATCGTATGATTTCCAGTACACCTTATAAGGAACAGAATTCAGTTGCGGAGCAAAGGCGAGGTAAGAATTCATGATATTCGAATAAAAGGCAGTTGATTGCGAAGACAGTGCGAACAGGCCATTCTCATCTCTTCCGGACAGAACAACATCAAAATTACCGCTTGCCCAGTCCTTGAAACGCTTCGAAATAACCGTACTGGCCACATTGGAATAGAGGTAATCTTCCCCTTCCAACTGTATGTCTTTGATTTTGTTCTGATACATTTTTACTTCGGCTGAATTGATCAGATAGACCGTCCCGTTGGACGCTCTGTAGCTCATATCAATGGCTGAAGCAGGAATACGGACCTTAACCCCGTCAACGGAAAGGGCCGTTTCGCCCCCGGTTAACGTAACAGGCCTCAACATCATATCACGGGTGATTTCCGCCAGTACCTGATTGTCTGTTTCGTTTTTCCTTAAGGTTGAAATACGCACGCCATCCGTGTTGATGGTCGTCGAATAAATACTGAAATAGGGTGTGTACTTCTCTTTCAAGGTTGAATATGCCTCTCCGTCCAACAACAGGACTGTATAAGTTGAGTCTTCATTATTCAATGCATACCTGGACAGCCATTGATTGCTTTCAATCCAGGCTGTATCATAAACAGGATGGCCTTGCTCATCCAGATACAATAAATAACTCTTATCCAGGTCCATTGTCCGTTGTTGCTGCCGATTCAAAAATGTTACCTGATGGTTTGACGAATAAGTGTCCTGATTGATGAATTCCCAGATATTGAGACGAGGTTGCAGGGTTACCGCCAGTTTATGGATGATGCCATTGCCGGCAAGTAGGTTCCATTGGCTAAGCTCGTTTCCATCAATCGATTTACCACTTACAGAAATAAACTTGCCGTTGAGCATCTGGACCTTGCTGACAGTGAACGCATCACTGACCAGCGGAATGCTTTTGGGCGTTATGAGGTTTTTCACATAACGGCACATCAGATTTTTATCGGTTGTATCAAGTCCGGACCAGGCTGCATTTGTAGGAGCAAAAACAGTATAGTTCTGAGGCTGAACCAATATCGAATCATACCCAGTCACTTCCAATATCTTGGCAAACGTGGTCAGATCGGGTTGTTGTTTCAGGACATCCATGACCGTCTCATTCAATCCCTGATTGGTGAGCTCAATATGGTCGTCCCAAGGATTGCAGGCTGCCAGTAATGCCGTGACTGTGACTATGGCAATTAATTTGGTGACATGATCTATTCTCATAATCGCATTATTTTCTAATTATTATGGCCTTTCACAGGTACTT
>Ga0183100_1000870_pt1 | contig 18430 bp, 24 predicted proteins | sample Biomet2_FD_127789 | JGI IMG/M metagenome (GOLD analysis project Ga0183100, IMG submission 127789) | Microbial communities from bioreactor (seeded with anoxic lake sediment) at LBNL, California, USA - Biofuel metagenome 2 | ecosystem: Engineered > Bioreactor > Anaerobic > Unclassified ...
TTTTTCTGGCTCCCTTCTAATTTTTGGTACTCAAAAAGCGCCCCCCCTCGGGGACGCTCAGGAGTTGAATCAATTTGTGGTACAGTTACAGGGCCATCGGCTCTGGCTGCGCCCACGGCATGGCGCGCTCAAAGGATATACTCAGCTGGCCGCCATCCATATCCCAGCTGACGAACACGTCGTCTACGTCGATCATATCGTGTAGTAGCGTGGGATCATTACGGATGGTATCCGCAAGCGCCTCCGCCTGTTCAGGCGTGAGGAGAAAGCCGGACAGGTCTTGCACTTCCATGCCGTCGCGGAACTTGGCGTCATCGCGTTCGTGTCCTTCAATGCTTTCCAGTACAAACACACGCCCATGTTCTGCAGCCGCAGCCTTCACAAGCTCGATCCACTTACCAAATCCATCCATCCGTTTTCACCCCCTTTTGTACGCGCCTGTTGGTCGCTCCGTTCTTCATAACGGTAATCATCTTTCCGCCCTGTTTGGTTAGTACCACGTCCGCGCCCTTAATGTAAGCAAACGTTTCTTCGGCCTGTCCGGCGAAGTCTACCCGCCTGATTTCATCGCCACGATCTACGATGCCGGTAATGATGTCGCGCATCTTCTCGCGGTCGTCGGCTTTGGAAGCATCCAGCCCCCAATCCTGCGCGTGCTTGCCAATCTTGATGCCGAGTTGCCGTTCGTCGTAGGTTACTGTATCCTTGTGCAGCTTTACCCCAGCTAACTCCCGCAGCTTCGTTTCGCTGGCATCGTACAGATCGCGGAAGTACTGTTCCTTTGCAAATGTGTTCATCGCTTGCACATCAGGCTTCTCGGCGATCTTACCCAGCATTCGAAGCCGCTTGTCGGCGGTATTATCATCCACAGCCATCGTAGCACGAATTCCCATATTTTGCAAGATAAGCTCGCCCTTCCACGCACCGAAACCCTCCTCCAGCTTGGGGTTATCGGCACCGTCCAGCCATGCGCGAAGTTCGCTGGCGCACTCGTCCAAGCTCTGCGGCACTACCGGGTATTGCGCGCACAGGCAGCAGGGATGCCCAAGCGGCGTGTTGCGTATCGGCCAGTTTCCAACGCCCAAGCCTTCGTTGTGTGCGGCATACTCATCGCAGATGTCTGGCCCGAAGGGCAGCACCTGCCGCTCGTAATGTGATGAAGACAGCTGCCAGTGCATGGCCGTCGCAAACGGGTTACGTGCCTGTGCCTCCCGGTTGGCCAGCGTGTAGGCGTGATTGATGCTGGTGCGCGCCAGCCGCTTGGCGTAGTAGGATGCGTCCGGCGTGTCCTTCACATCAGGACTCAAGTAATCGTGCAGGTTTTTTGCCAGCTCGTTGGCGCTCTTTTTCTGGGCAATGGCTTGTTCAATCGCGCCCTGAATGCCCTGCTGCTGCCGCCCTATCTGCGTCCAGATACGTTTTGACAGGCTTTTTCCGTCCAGATAGGCGCGCCCGCTGAGCACCTGCTGCAACGCTTCGTCGCTGGTGCGAGTAAGGGTGTTTCGGAAACTCTTGTTGACCCCCTTGATCCCCGCGTGCGCGATCAGCCTATCGACCCAGTCGGCAGTGGCGGCGGTGGGCATGTGGGCGGCATCCGTTGCGCTTTGCGTAATTCGTATGGCTACTGCTTTCCCAACTTCGCGCATCCGCTCGTTCACGCTGCGCATCATATCCTGCTTCCACCGCTGGGTCAGCCCGCCTGGCTTAGCCTTCTGGGCTTCCGCCTGCAAGTCCTCTCCAGCTGTTTTGTAGATGCGCGCCAGTTCTCGGTCGGTGTCCACAATGCTACGCAACATTTTGCGGCGGGGGTCGCCCATGTCCATGCTCATGATTTAGCTCCCTCCCTGCGGGCATCAACATTTTTCACGGGGCGGTTGGGAGGGGGAATCTCACCCCTTCCCAAAGGAAGCTTTGGCCGACGTTAGGGCGATGCGCCAGAAAGTTCCTTGGTCACCACTCCTGTATACCCGTCCTCCAGCGTAGTTTGCTCCGCCATAATCTGCGCAAGTTCCGCGTCCTTGTCCACGGTGGGTTGCCATTTGTCGATGTAGCTCAACCGGCTGCGCACTTTGGCGTTTACTTCCGCAACATCATTGAGCCGTTCGTCCTCTTCATCCTCGGGGATCGGATACAAATGGTCGATCTGGATCGTGTAGGCCAGTTCAGGTAGTTGCACGGTATTGTAGGCGCGCGCCATTTTCACGAGGCTTTCGGCCATCCAGCGCAGGGCATCGTCCCAGCCCTCCGCCCATTTTTCATTGCAGCGACAAATCAAATCCCAATACAGACCACGCATCCCTTTGCCGCTCTGGGCCAGCCCTTTGAGCTGTTCAAGGCTTACGTTGGGCACTGATAACATGGCATGCATGTCGCTCTTGGTACGGTTCAGGCGGTTTTCTACGCGCTCATCGTAAGCGAACTGGCTTTCCATGATGCCTATCTGCGCCTGCTTACTGTCACGCGCTGCCGATGGATCAGTTGCCAGATCAGCATAAGCTGCGGGCGCAATCTTGATCTGGGATGCGCTGTCCTCGGATGCATCCACGGTATATCGCATTGGGAACATATTGAAGCGCAACGCGTCCACATCGTCGCTGTTTACATGGTTGTAGGTTCCCTGATTGGTGATCAGCACTTCCACGTCGCTCTCGCCGATCAGGTCGCCGGTCAGGCCATCGTTCAGGATGATAAAGCAGGGGATGAAGTCAAGCCCGGTATCCTGAGCAACAATATTTCCTTCGTTTTCAGGATTCCCATATCCATCAAACGTGCCCTGATCCATGTAACAACGTCCATCTCGCATGGTATAGCGCTGGCACCAGATGCGTTGCTTGCTCTTGTCGCATTCATCCTGTTGTCCCGCAATCTGGTAGAAGAACATGATCTTCGTCAGCTGGTTTACGTCATCCATGGCGGTTTCAAATACAAATTCCTGTGCCGGACGAAAGTCAACGCTCAAAGGCTGCCCACGTCCTCCGCTCAGCTTCATAGCCACGCGCTTGCCAATAAAACAATCCCGACCCGCTTGTATCAGCTTGCGCTGCCAGCGGGATGCGTTCAGCACATCCGCTAAAAAACTGTCATAGGTTTCTTCCGTCGGCACAGTATTCTTAGCTGACTTGCTCTTTTGTCGCGGCACAAATTTGATCTCCGGCGCACGGCTCATCATAAACCGAGCCTCCGATTTGATCAGGGTTTTGATGTAATTGGTTATGGTCTGGTTTGGCACATATTCCAGACCGGTCGCTACAGGCCACGCCTGTCGGGTGCCATCGTAATATTCGTACAGTTCGTTAATCCGGTTGATGTCCTTGACAACGCGTTCGCCATATAGCGTGCCCAGTTCATTCTTGATCCATTGCTGGTTAATCAATGGCAATTCCATTTACCTGCGCGCCCCCTTTCCGCTGAAGAACTTTCTACGGCGCGTCGCACCGTACTGGATAAATTCCGCAAGCCCAGTCGCCGTATCCGGTGCGTCGTCGTGCTCGTTTTGGCCTTTGCGCATGTATCCAACCATTGCCGCAAAAAAGCGCGGCCACCGATCGCCCCAATCAGCAGGAAACAGTAGGTTGTGCATCACCCAAGTGGCTTCGCTCAGGATGCGGCTTTCCTTGTTGGCACGCTGGTTCAGGTCTGTGATTACTGTACGGCGGCTGTGGAAGGTATTCCACAGGTGCGCTTTTACGTTACGGGCAAATCCGCGACCGCCGTTGTTGCTTTCGATCACGGCCTCCTCGACTTCTCCGTTGTATAGTGTCCGCGCCACCAGCGGTTCGGTAATCTCCATGGGCTCATCGGTATACACCACATCGGTCACGTACCCCTGTCCGTCGATCACATCGGCTACAATGCAGCACATGAAGTCCGCGCCCGTATCAGCGGTATCGGTATAGGCGATTTTTCGGCCTTGTTTTTTAACGCCCGCAGCATCTGTCGGCAGCTGCTCATATAGCGCAAACTCGGTATAGAGTCGGCCCTTTTTATCGATCGGTTTATTCTGGTAGTTAGCCTCAAAGATTTCTTCACTCATGAGTTTCTTCTTTGTTTGCCAATCATCAAATGTCAATAGCTCCGGGCACAGCATCACGTGCGCCTTTTCATCCTTGCAGGCTGTATGGTTAAGTACGCACCATTTTTCGGGCTGGTTTTTCAGGAACATACCGACTAAATCCTTGGTTGCCCACCGGGTCATCACCACAATCAGAATACCGCCGGTCTCGATTCGGCTGTCCAACGTATCGCGGTAATAGTCCCACTTTTCTTCCAGCACCCTGTCGTTGTAAGCTTCGATCTTGTCCTTAATCGGATCGTCGATCACCATAATCGAGCAGCCAACACCCGTAACTGTGGAGCCAAAGGACGTTGCAAGGAATGTAAAATAAGAGCCCTCAAGGCTCCATAATTCCATGCTGGCATCGCCATCTTTGATTTTTACTCCCGGGAAGAAATCGCTGAAAACCCGAAACTTCGGGTCGATCCGCGTAGCGCTGATTCCATCACGTACCGCTTTGGCGAAGCGAATCGAAAGCGAACGGTTATAGCTTACATTGATAAACTTTTGCAGCTTATCCTTGCCTAGCACCCATTCGTTGAACAGGCACATGGTATAGCTCTTGCCGTGCCGTGGCGGCTCACTGATCGCCAACCGCTTGCAAACTTTCCCATCTGGGGCGATCAGCCTGCCTTCAAACAGCGCTTGCAGCGTGTCGCACAGTTCCTTGAGGTGGGGGCGGCTGTCTTTGTAAAAGCTGGCGTTATTCAGTTTACAGAATTCCCAGAATGATTCTCGCCCGGCCATGATTTTTTTATCCCGAAGTTCTTCCGGAAGTGCCCGTTCAAGGATATCTGCTTTCGCCATCCGTGCTCACCTCCTACAATAGCATTTCTTGCCCCGCTAACGCGCGTTTAACGCGTTAGACACCCTAACCCAATGCAATGGGCACCCCCTGACGTTTCAGTCGGTATTTTACGCGTTTTTTTACATAGCAAATTCCACCCGTTTTTCGCGGGTGGACTAAAACCGGGCATAGCTTCGCCCTTGCCTTCCGGCACCCAGTCGCCATCTGTCCACCGGCTTCCGGCGTGGGGAGCGAATCACCCGCCGCCATCCATCGGTTTCATGCCCCGTCGCTTTCTCAGGGGAGGTTGAGAGGGGGATCGCAATCCCCTTGCCCAAAGGGAGCTTTGGCGACTGTCACCGCTACCGTCACGGTGTGCCGCTGATCGGCGAGCTGCACCTCGATGCGTGCCCGCCCGGCTCTGGCATTCAACCCCGTCACTGGCGTGCCTTCCAACGGCCCTCCAATGATCCGGGTCGTACCGGCTTCCCTTACCGCCGGTGCTGGTTGCCCCGTTTCGCAGTGCCGGGCAATCGCGATCCATATCCGCATTTGATCGTCCGGGATCACGTCCGGCGTGCCACCGCCCAAAAAGCGGATCACACCATGATATCCTCTGATGCGATAATAGATGTGGGGTTCGCGTTGCCACTGCAGCAGCACATATCCGGGCAGGAGCTGGCGCTGTGTCCGGCGCACCCTGCGTTCCTTTATCTGCACCACCGTTTCGGAGGGCGCGATAACCTCCACATTGGGTAACTCGGCGCTGATCTTGCGCAGCACTTCCAGCTCTGCGCCTGTAAGCACCTGCAGCGCCGACCACACTCTGGCATTAGGCGTCTGCATTTTGGGCCTCCTCTGCCTGCTTGGCGCGTTCGCGGCTATCATGTACCATGGTCTGGATGCGGCCCAGCAGATCGGGGTCGTGTACCACCTGCGCGCGGAACTGCTGCATCACCAGCTCTGCGGCTTCGGCGATGTCGTCTTTACGCGCGGCACTGTAGCGGCCCTCATATACGCTGGCGCGCATAATGGTGGATAACAGCTTGCCCGCTTCGCCAATGCCGATTTCCGCGAATTCGTCGCTTCCGGCCTCCGTGATTCGCGCCATTAGCTGCTGCAGATAGATGTTGGACGCCACCTTGGCCAGATCTAATTCCTGATTGTCGCGGATCAGCTTGGCGTACTCCTTGGCGCTTTCGTTGATCTCGCGCAACCTGAGCTGCATCTTGCCGTTTCGCTTGGCATACCTGCCGATGGAGCTTTTGCTGATCGTGTATCCTTTTTGGGCCAGCCAATCAGATATGGCGATATACCCGTAGGAGGTGTCGGCCAGCATATCATCCAATTCATGGCGCACATCATCCGGCAGATCGTCAACTAAGCAATGGATGCGCTCCCGTTTCCGCTGGGCCATCAGATGCTGATGCCCGGATCATCAGGGATGGAGCCTTCCAGCAGGTCGACGCCGTGTGCGCTCAGCTCGACGATGCCGTTCTGCAGGGGCTTCAGGCTGGGCTCCTCCGGCAAGCTAACCTCGATATACTGCTTGTCTTCAAGGTACTTGATCACGCCGGGCAACTCATGGGGTTGGCATTTGGCGGAGCTGTGGAGAATGCGTTCCATCGTCTGATAGCTCACCCCGTTGGGGTAACCCTCTTCCAGCAGTCCAAGCACCGCGCCTCGCGCTTCCTTGCGCTTGGCGATGGTAATGTTATCCTGATTATTAGCCATTGTTTTGTGCCCTCCCCATCAATATTTCCATGATCCGATCAAGCTTTCGGTCAATCGATTGGTTTTGCACCATCCAGCTTTCCTTGTCCACGTAGCTTCGAGGGATGTCTTTAATGAAATCATTGAATCGGCATTCCAGCTTTTCGATAGCCTTTTCGCTCTTGTCGATTCGGCTTTCCATGGCCTGCTGCACTTTGCCGATTTGCCCGCTAAGGTTGGCTTCCATGCTGTCCATCCGTTTTTGCATGGCCGCTTCGTTCAGCTTTTGCCGTTCATCATTTTGCGCGACGAGCCGCTTAATAATGTAGGCCGATATCCCCGTAATGATGCTGATCAGGATGCCAAGGCCCCATTTAAGCCACTCGTCCATTACGCCACATCCCTCGTTGTAATGTAAAAAAAAGAATGCCTGCGAGGTTTCCCTCATGCAGACATTCTCCTATTTTTCGCCGTTCGCGGGAATATTAAGCGTGTAAGTTTTTGATGTTAGCCGGTTCCGGTTGCATTCAGCGCCTGAAATAGATCAACCTGCCCCGGAAGTTGCGGGTTGTTCCCCTCCACTATACGCCGGATGGTGATTTCCGTCAATCCGTACTTGATGGCTAAAGCCTTGTAGTTACCGCCCCGATACTCGGCTTTGATCTTATCATCACGCACTTTACGCAATACCTGATCGGCTTTGGGTATGTAGTAGTACGTGCCTCCATGGCTTTGCATCAATGCCAGAAAGGCTTCCAGCCCGATTGTGTTGATCATGTCGTGGTACTGACATGGCACATCCTCAATCGTGATCGCCTTGATCCATGCATCCATCCGCCTTCCTCCTTTCGCCGCGCCCTCCTTGCTTCATAGCCTTCATGGCCTCGATCACGGCGGCTGTCTTGGCTGCTGTCAGGAATCCCATATCGCTAACGCCGAAGCGTTTCTCCAGAAATGCCCGCAACCGCTGCCCTTCCGTATCCCATCCCAGTTCACAGGCCAGCGTTTGTATCAAGTTGCGCTGCGCAATCGTTCCCCGGTCGCTCGGTACAATTTTGGGCTGCGGCGTTTCGCCTGCGGCCTTTTGCAAACGCTCAATGATCTGTATCCCCTGTAAGCAGGTCAGGTTTTTGATGTGCGGGCATCCGGTCTGCGCCAGCACCATGTCATGCAGCAACGCGTCATCTAACCCGGCCTTACGTGCCAACCCGTAAATCATGCGTACCTGTCCGTCGCTGATGGGTTTTGGAGACGCAGGGTAGTAGCGGTAACTCATCCGTTTTCCTCCTCTACGAGGTCGAGGCCGTCGGTCGAGTATCCCCCGCTATATCCATCCAGCAGGATGATCTCGCTCCCGCCGCACATCCACGGGTCGCTCGTCACCGTGAATACCAGGCCTCTGTATCGGTCGCTCACCCGGTAACGGTCATTCATGCGTACACGGTCGCCGGGCTTCAGCTTCCCTTGTTCCTTCATCATATTATATTCACCACGTTTCTGGTTTGAATGGGGATTCCAGATTGTGCAGCCGTTCCAGCAGCAGTGGGTGCAGGCTATCCATCAACCGCTGCGTTTCCTCGTACCCTGCCTGCGCAGCAAGGTATTCCTCGGATTCGCTGCCGTACTGCTCCCTAATTTTGGTTAACCGCACATTGGCGCGTTTCCCGGCTGCGATCACCGCTCCGAGCATGTCCCTCGCAGCGTGTATGCAAGCCTTTTGCCGGGGCGGGATTGTGATGCGTCCGTGCCTCATACGCCTCTGCTTGCCAGTTCCAGATCGCTTTCGCGGCCCTTCACCAGCGCTGCCCAACGTGCCACGGTGGAGGCGATTTCCTCATATTCTGCCTTAGCCTCCTGATACTGATCGCTGTCAGCACCGTTTTTTTCCAGCGCCTTAGCCATCCGTGCGAGTGCCTGTGTTTTCAGCTTCTCTGCCATATCCGTGCAGGCTTTCAACCCACGTTGGTTGGCAAGGATAATGTTTGCCATGTTGGCATCCTCCTGTTCGGTTTATTTGTCACTTTTCGGCCAGATGGTCGCGATCAACTTCGTACCAGAAAGCATCCTTGATATCCACTTTCGCACCCACCGCGCCGATGGTCTGGGCGTCGTATTTGCGTAACTCGTCCTTGTTCACCTGATCCGGCTTGCTGATGATGCAGCTGTCCATGCCCCGCGCCCGTAGCCGGATCACGATTTCGGCCAGCTTTTCCGGCTGACGGGGGAGGATTACCTTGGTGCTCTTGCGATAACCCACCGTACCAAAGTAGAGCGTCTTGCTTTTCTTGTCGTTCAGTTCCTCACGCTGCGCGTCAGCATAGAGCATGATCTGCGTTTCCAGTCGCGCTTTTTCCTCCAGCAGGGGAGCGGCGGCCTTAGCGGCTTTGCCTTTGGCCGCGTCGATCTCCTGCTGCATTGTAATCTCCTGCAGCTCAATCTGCCGGTCAACTTTACCGATCGCCGCCAGCGCCTCGCTCACATCGTTCCAGCTTTGTAGCGGCTGGCCGTCCAAACGCTTCCTAGCCATTGCCTTTCGCCTCCTCGGTTACGGTATAGGCGAGTACTGCCGCGATTTCGCTGACAGCCAGGTAGCGGACGAATCCCTCCGGGTCGTTGATCTCCATGCCGGTGATCTTCCTGCTGACTAATGACCGTTTGATTCTCAGACGGTCGGTTACAACGCTGATTTCCGCGCCGTTTTTCAGGATGATGCAGTATTTTTTGACTTCCATGGAATGCTCCTTTCTGATAATCATCGTCCGCGCCCACCTGTGCGGCTGGGAGAAAGATTGGGGAAGGGATCGCCCTTCCCCAAAGGTGGCTTTAGCCGCCGTTAGTACATCAGCTTATATGCCTTGGCATCCTCCACCAACTGCAGGTCGACCTGCCCGCCCTCGGCGCTTTCCAGCGCAATCTGGAGGATTTCCGCCATATTCCCGATGCCGCCGTGCTTGTGGTCAACCGCGCAGCGCACCAGCTCCCGCACGGCGTCAGGGTCAAGGTTGTAATCGCGCAGCATGTCGATAGCCTCGCTGTCGCGAATGCCGGTCAGCTTGATCTTCAGTATCCGCCTGTACAACTGCGCGCAGTTATCTTTGCCGGTGCCGCGCGTCAGCACGTTGATTAGCTCGGGCGTTCCGCAGAAGATCACCGGCGTGCCGGTGTTGTCCCAGATTTTACGCAACGCATCGAATTTTTCGACGTTCCACTTCTTTAGGTACTCGCTTTCGTCCAGCATCAGCATCACGTCGTTACGGTCGCGCAGTGCCTCTAAAAGCATCTTTTCCCGCTGGAAGGTGCGGCCCTTAAGTGTGATCCCGATCGCGTCAGCGATCTGGTCAAGCAGGTCGGCCATGGTCATGCTGCTCCAGCACTCAATGTAATGGGCGGCGGGGTTCTGTCTGGCATACTCCTTGAGGATGGTTGTCTTACCGCTGCCGGGGTATCCAACCATCGCGCCGATCTTGCGGTGTTTGTACAGGTACCCGCACCAGCCCATGATCTTCTTATAATCATCAGTGGGGTACACGGTAACGCTGGTCTGGTATGCTTTGGTTACCGGCATGGTCACTCGCGTAATCGGCAGGTCGGCAAAATCTTCCATCATTGGGTTTGGATCACACCGACTTACCAGCGTGGGAATCTGCCAATGCGCATAGGGGGCAATAGCTGGCAAGCTGTCCATGGGGTCGGGGTAGTTGGTGCGCAGGTAGGTTTCGATCTTCACCAGTTTTTCCTCCGGCAGCGTCACACCGTGGTTGGCCAGCATACTGATGGCGGTGCGGCTCACGCCGGTAGCTTTTTCGACGGCTTTGTACGCACCGCCGCCATTTTTTTGGTAACTGATCAGGCGCTCCCGGATGTAGGTAATGCGCTCCTCGGCGGAGGTTTCGTTGTTTTGGGCTTGCATGGTTATCGCTCCTTTCAATTTTGGCTAGTTAGCACATCATGGTCTGTCGGTACAATTCCAATTCCTTGGCGCTGGCGCGTATCGCGGGCAGAACACAGCGCATAAACCCCTGCGCATCCTTGCCGAACCGATACACGATGTTGGCCATTACGTCCGTTTCGCTCAGTTCCCACCGTTCGCCCCATAGCACCAGTTCCTTGATCGTGGCATCGCATTCGTTCAGCGACATTTCACAACGTTGCCGTATGCTGTACATGTTACCGTCTGTGAGCTCATCCATCGCGTTTACGGCATTCATCAATCCATGGGTTGTGGCTTCCCAGTCCATGACGCGTCTTTCATCATGGCCGGACAGGAATTTCCCCATCAGGTAATCATCGGTGGCCTTCAACAGGCCCACACCTTCGCTGGTAGCATCCCAGTGATAGCAGTAGTTGCCATACTCGGTCATGGCGGCAATGTCCAGCACCTTTGCGGCGCGGTTCTCACAGATGATAATCACGCCAACGTGATCGATCACCTGCCGCTGGATGATCATGCGGCCTGTGCGCTGAATGGTGTACTTGTTATCCTGCATCGGTTCCCCTCCTTTGATTCAGCCTTGTGGCTGTAAGCGCCGCACGCTCGCTAAAGCTCGCTTTGTGGAAGGGCGATCCCTTCCCCAACCTTTCCCCAGCCGCGCCTGTGGGCGCGGACGTTGCCCACGGGGGGGGGTGGGCGGGGGGGGTCAATCCCCTTCCCAAAGGAGGCTTTAGCCGACGCGTGGCCCCGGCTTTCACGGGGCTGGGCCTTGGGCCGTTAAGCGTTGATGATCGGTTTCAGTCGTTCGTATAATTCTGTCAGCTTGTATTCCGTGCGGCCTTGAACTTCAAGCTCTTTTTCAAATTTGGCTATCTCACATGCAGCCTTTAGCACCTTTGCAATGCCTACGTCTTGTAACGTTGGGCGATAATCACCCATCAAAAATCCCATAGCTCTGATGATGTAGCGTGATGCGGAAAGCCCAAAGTCCGCGCTGTTGAATTCGTCCCTCGCCTCGGTGATGAACTTTTTACGGTTCAATGGCTTTTTCACGGGTGGCAGCAACCCTTTTGCACGATACTCCGCGCGTGTCTCCGCACGCCATTTCTTTTCCTTGACGGTTAAGGGCTTTGCACGCTTGGCTTTAGTCAACATTGCCCGCCTCCTTCGATTGAAAAACCACCTTATAAGGATCAAAATACTTGATCTCGCCGGTTTGCATTTCCACAAGCGCCATCGGGTAGGCAATCTGCCCGGATATTTCGCCTTGCAGCATGGCAGTGTATATGCTTGCGAACTGAAATATTCCGAGGAAAAATCCGGGATTCCCATCCGCAAGGCACGCTCTCCGTTTACTCATGGCCAGTAGCCTCCTCCAAGCAATCCCCGCGCACATACCCGTCTCCGACATATGCCCATGCTGTTCCATCCACGGTAAGCCATCTGGTCACGGTTGCTTTCGCATCCTTTTTGAGCCATCGCACAGGTTCGCCGTCCGGTGTGCTTCGTACCCGCACCCTGCCTCCGCTGGCGTTCACATACTCTCCTGAACCATCAGGCCGGTCTGTCAGGTACTCGGCAGCAACCCATCCTTGCGCGGTTTCAACCGACACATTTACCAGCAGCCAGCCGTTTTGGTAATCAGTTGCGGTCACCACATCCCCTGAACGTAGGTCGCCAAGGTCGAGGCTATCCATGCTCGGCTTTTCCCGTATGTTGAGCACCCCGGAGCTGATGGTTACCGTGTACGGTACAGCGTCAGCGTCATCGGCATATGCTTTGCTCAGTTCCGCCACCAGCACGAAGATCAGGATCAGCACATCGATGATCACAACCGCAACCAGCATGGCCTTGCTACCAAACACCTCCAGCAAGCGCCGGTTAAGCTTCTTCACGCCGCCCACCTCCCGCCCGGAAGGTACCGCATAACCGTTGGATTGTAGTAGTCGGCTCTCCGCACCCTGCTGATCGGTAGCCCCCGCATCATCCGTCTCACGCGCCTGCGTCCGGCCATCTGTTCCATGATCCACTTGATCACCCGTCACACCTCCTTGCATCATTTGGCCTCTTTCATCTGCTCGTACATCCGGCGGAACATCGCCGCCGTGCGATCTTCGCCGCCTCCAGAAGCTTCCTTGTTGTCCCTGCTCTTACTCTTGGCTAGTTCCTTGCGGCCTTGCGCAGCTTTCTGCGCCGCCACGCTTACGATGTTTCCATTGCCTTGGTACTCCTCGTCCACGTCCTCGTAGTACACATGGCCGCTGGCGCGTTTTCCGGGCAATTTCACGCCCTTGGCGCGCAGGCCGTCGCGCAGCTCTCGCTCCTGCTGGCGTTGCATCGCTACGTGAATGGCAACCTTTGCGGGGTCTTCGCCTACCATCTTCATGGTGTCCTTTGGCTCGGCCATGCAGATGTACTGCCCTTTCAGCGTGCACACCGTGATGGAGCTCAGATTATCGCGATCGTAGCGGATCACCACACGCTCGCCAGCCATGTGCATAATCCCGATGTTCCAGTACAGCCGCCCTTCAAAGCGGATGCCCTGCGGGCTTACCTTGCGTTCGGCAATTTCTTCCATTGCCAGCGCCAACAGGCTCCATCCCGGTACATAGTCACGCGCGCGGGGAAGGGTGTTGTACAGGTCAATGGGTTTCTGGTTTCCGTATCCGGCGTTAGGCGTACTGTGATACGCCGGAAGGTAATCATTGAGGAAGCGATCCGCCAGTTCGTCGATCGTCAGCAGGCTTCCGCTTAAGAATAGCTTTTGTAAACTCCGTTCAAAGTTCTCCGGGCGTTTGTCGGTCGCTCCGCCGCAGTAGCCTGGCAGCTCTCGGCAGAACCGCTCCCACGTGGTTCTCCAGAAGCGCTCTATGGGCTTCACCCAGCCGCTGTAGCTTGCGGCGTGTTGCACGCTTACCCCCAGCGCCTCATATAGCGGGCTGCTTCCCATATCGTGATCCAGCTTACCCAATTCCTTGAGCCGTATGGTACCGCCCTCCAACGCCTCGCAGCGGTAATCCTTACCGTTGTCCACATACACGCTGTTGGGCACGCCTCGGATCGGGCTTTTTTGTTTAGCGGCAGCGGCACGGGTGAATGCGTGGGTGATGGTTCGACTGTTTGGGTTGGTGCTGACCGTCCATCCTACGAGGCACCCACTCCCACCGTCAAACCACCCTGTCAGCCATGGCCGCACGCAGCGACCGTCATGGTCGATCACGAATACGTCGAACTGTCCATGGTCGCCAAACCATACATCGTTGATCGTGCCCGGCTTCTCACGCTTGGCTTTCAGCATGTGATCCGATCTCCACTTCTGGCGGCCAACGCGCATGTAGGTCTTTTCTTCCTCCGTCAGCGTTGCAATTACACGGTTGATGGCGCTTCGGTTTTCCGGCACCACGATGCCGCTGCCGGCGCGGTCGCACTCCGGGTAGAAGCGCAGCTCTCCGGTGCCGATCATAGCGTCGCGCTGGTCACTTCCGCGCCGGTATAAGCACTGCTCACAAGCTTTGGCACCCAGCAGCTTTGCGCGTTCCCGCACATGGTCGAGGATCGCGTCCTGTGCCCGGCGTTCGGGTGCAAGATACTCGTTAAGCACCTGCTGGCGCGCCTCGTTGCACATCGTGCGCGATGCGCCCGCGTCGTTACGCCCCTTACGCATGAGCCCCGGCAGGCCGTTGTGCTTGTAAGCGTTTTCCCAACGGTAAAGCGTGCGCAGCGTGATGCCTCCATCCGCCGCCAGCTTAGCCAGTTCCGTTTGCAGATTTCTCCCGGCGCACTGTTTGCGTAAGCCGTCCGAGGCCAGAACCGTCTTGCGCGCCTTGAGCAACTCCTTAAGCCCTTCGTCACCGTAGCGCGCCTTATAGCTCACCAGATCGGCGTTCCCGTCGTTGCTCTGCCCGCCGATCGCACTGTAATAGAGGATTTGCGCCTCGGTTGGCAGCGTGTCCAGCGGCACACGGTAGGCGGTACCGCCGTTGCCACCTATGCTGGCCACTTCTTGGGCTTCCATGGTACCATCCGCTATCTTTTGTTGGAGGAGGCGCGGGGTGCGGCCTACGAGCCGCGCGGCAAGTTCTACGCTGATGTACGTCCTCTCCACCACGATGCCTCCTTTTCATTGGGTTTGGGTCTCCATACCGGAGCCTGCAAGGCTGTAAGCTCCGGTATGAAGGCCGTTAACCTTCATAAGCTTGTTTTCGTGGGTATAACGAAACGTTACCCCCTTTGTGTAAGGGTGTCGTGAAACGCGACCCCCTTACCTGATGCCCGCGTTTTCCTGCGCATCAACGGTATCGTAGAGTTTCTGCGCATATCGCCCGATGCTGCTCTTTGAAATGAGCAGCCCATACCGATCCCGAAAATAATCGCTGATCATCACAAAGCCGTACCGGGGGTCGAGGATCATTTCTTCCATTTCCAACTTCAGCGGCGTTTCCAGCTGGTCGATCAGGCATGTCACCCGCCGCCGAATGCGCTTGGTGGGCGTGGCTTTTTCCTGACCGGCAAGGATGAAGGGCATCAACGCCTGTATCGTCTGGCTCACCGCCGCCTGCACCGCTTGAGTTATCACCGCCGTCAGGTCGGGCACATACTCCCCCTGTTTGCGGATGGTCGGCAGAACTTCATCGAACACCCAGCGTTCGAACTTCTCCGCAGCCGGCAGTCGGCTGTGCGTGATCAGGCGGTACACGTCGCCCTCGGGGATGAAGGCCATCTCAATTTGCTTGTTGGGGCTTTGCGGATGGGGTAGGTGGCGTTTTACCACCCACCGGCAATGCTGCTTCAGCGCATTAATCGAATCTGCAAACCCCAGTGCTCTTGCGACATCCTTTCCGTTAAACAGTACCTTTCCGTCCTCATCCAGCATGCGCACCTTACCAAACTGCTCGTTCTGGAAAACCTTGATCCCGTTGTTCATTCCTAGACCTCCCTTTGCTTTATAGATAAAGCCGCAACCGACTTGCACCCTACCCTCCGTTTTAGCGGGTGGGGCATCCGGTCTTGGCTATATCGCCTTTTTCAGCGCAAGCTCACGTACTTCACTGGGTTTCATTTTGAGTGCTTTGGCAATACGATTGGAGATGTCAATCGTCGGTGTGCTGCGCCCTTGGAGGATAAGCCCCAAGTAGCTGTAGGTGATCCCAATCCTTTGGGCAAATTCGGCTCGCGTCATTCCGATGATGTAAATCCTCCGGTCAATCTCTTCGGACAGAGGCGTTACGCGCTTTCCGGGCATCTTTGTTCCTCCTTGTTGCCATTGCGTTATGTGTGGTTTATAATACCAATGTGGCATGTGCAAGATATTACTATGTAATACTTTCGATTGGATTATACTATAACCAAGTAATAATCGTCAATCGTTTTTTTCGGAGGTGTGTAATGAGTTTTGGTGAGAGATTACTTAGCATACGCAAGAAAAATGGCTTAACTCAACTGGATATGTCAGAGATTCTGAAAATTTCTCAGTCATATGTTGCTTTGCTTGAGAAGAACAAAAAAGAACCTTCAAGTGTTTTGATTTCTATGATCTGCACAAAATTTTCTGTCAGTGAGAACTGGCTCCGCACCGGTGAAGGCAAACCGTTTTTCGACGCATCCGAGGCAATGCAAAAGGCTTTCGCATCCTACTTTATTCAGATCACGAAGGCCTTTTCACCCGTCTATTCAGCTTATGGTGAGATCATGCCGCTTTTTGAAAACAAAGAAATTACTTGCATGTATAACTACATTGCACTCCGAGCAAAAAAAGGCGGCATAAATGAAAGGAACCTCAAAGCGCTTTCTCAATCTTTCGATCTAGCCTTTCCGGGCTATACCGATGCAATAGAGGCATTGGAAAACAAAGCCGCTTTAACCATTGAGCGCATTGATGCCTCACGAATTGCTCGCCGCACCAGCCTAACCACGCCAGATGATAAGATTGATCCAATTGAATCGCAAGTACCGCACTATAAACGGGTGGAAGGCAAAGCTGCCGCAGGGCTTCCGATCAACAGCATCCCTGACAGGGAAAGCTTGATCGCCGTCCCTGCAAAGTACTTATCTGAACGCTATTTCATTGTCCAAGCCCAGGGCGATTCCATGATCGGTGCCGATATAAATGATGGCGATTACTGTGTTTTCCAAAATGACGCCTATTCTGATAATGGTCGGATCATGCTGGTACAGGTAAACGGCTCATCCGATGACCCCGACGTGACCATTAAGCGCGTTAAAAGGCTTGGCAATTATATAGAACTGCACTCCGATAACCCCAAATATCCGCCTATGACCTATGCTGCTTCTGATGTGCAACTGATGGGTGTTCTCGCCGACATCATCAAGCCAGATTTGCAGGATCATTGATATTCGCCAATTTGCATATTTATACAGTTTCGCATTTCGCCAATATCTTGGTATTGGATTCGCGCAAACTCGCCATTTTTCTAGCTTTTTTATTTCGCCAATGGCTTCGTCAATATTCTGCTTTTTGTGTTGAACACATCGGTTTCTACTTGCTTCCCATTTCCATAGTATATATCGGAAATCCTTATTTGATATGCGTTAGACGCTTTTTTACGCCCGTTTAACGCATGGAGCATTTTTCATGACACGCACAAATAAAGCAGCCAAAACGACTGCTCGTGGCAACTTCCATGACATTTAATTCGCACACCCTCGTTTCGTCGGGCGTTCGTTTTTGCTCGGATCACTCCGCTCAATTGCTTGCGTTACAACGGTTTCCGGCCACCGTCCCGCGTTATTGCCACAGTACCCGGTTTTTCCCGATCATGACATTTAATGTGATCCGTTACATTTGCGCAAGCCGCGCAGCACGCCCTCCACAACGCCCAGCGCCAGCGCCGCGCCGCCGCCGCAGGCCAGCAGCAGCGTCAAAGCCTGTCCCGAAAGCGTCGTCAGGTAAAACAGTTCTGGGAACAGCGCGACGGTAAGAACAACGCCCGCAGTCATCAGCGCCGTAAGCCCGGCGCGAATCACATCCATCGGCAGGCACGCCAGCGCCAGCACGCACAACCCGCAAAAGGCGGCGATCATTGTGCATACCGTGCTCACCATAGCGTCGCTAAGGCCCAGTGTTCCGCCCACCGCCATAGCAGTCGCGCAAGCGGCGGTTACCGCCAGCCCGCCGGGCAACGCACGGGCGAGCACGTTTTTGAGAAAACTGCCCCGAACGCGCTCGCGGTTCGGTTGCAGCGCCAGCACAAACGACGGTATGCCAATGGTAAACATGGATACCAGCGTTAGCTGGATTGGGGCAAACGGATACGCATACGGCAGCGCAAGCAGCAGCCCGGCCAGCAAAAAGCTGAAGATATTCTTGACCAAAAACAACGACGACGCGCGCGTGATGTTATTGATTACGCGGCGTCCTTCCAGCACGATACCCGGCATCACGGCAAAATCCGCGTCCATCAGGGTGATTTGCGCCACGCGGGCAGCCGCGTCGCTGCCGCCAGCCATAGCGATGGAGCAATCCGCCGCTTTGAGCGCGGGCACGTCATTCACGCCGTCGCCAATCATACCCACGCTATGGCCCTGTTTTTTGAGAGCCTGCACCAGCCTGCGTTTATCATCCGGCGACACGCGCCCAAATACCGTACAGGTTCTGGCCAGCGTGTCGTAATCCGGGTGATCGCCAAGCGAGGTGCAATCCGCCGCGCGCTCCGCGCCTGCAAGCCCGGCTTCCGCCGCGATACGGGACACCGTTAGCGCGCTATCCCCGGAGATTACTTTAACCTGTACGCCCTGCTGTGCAAAGTAGCGCAGGGTATCCTGCGCGTCGGGCCGAAGCGTATCGCCCAGCGTAACCAGCGCCAGCGGGGTTACCGCTTCCGGCAGGGTTTTATTCTGCACGGGGTGCTGCGCGCGTACAAGCGCAAGCACACGCAAGCCTTTAGCCGCGTGGCTGCCCGCCAGCGCAAGCGGCTCTGCGTGAGCC
>Ga0183100_1000871_pt1 | contig 18421 bp, 18 predicted proteins | sample Biomet2_FD_127789 | JGI IMG/M metagenome (GOLD analysis project Ga0183100, IMG submission 127789) | Microbial communities from bioreactor (seeded with anoxic lake sediment) at LBNL, California, USA - Biofuel metagenome 2 | ecosystem: Engineered > Bioreactor > Anaerobic > Unclassified ...
AGAGAGATAGCAAAAACGGAAGGTGTGCTTGTCGGCATATCCTCTGGAGCAGCTCTTTTTGCTGCTACCAAGCTTGCCAAACGCCCAGAAAATGCGGGCAAGGTAATCGTTGTACTTTTGCCGGACACTGGCGAACGCTATCTGTCTACAGCGCTATTTGCTGATTAATCTTTGCATTGTTTATGACCGTCAAAAAAAAACTACCTAAAAAATAGGTAGTTTTTTTATAAGTTGGTTAATCCCTACTAAACATATAGAAATTGTGAATAAATTTTGAATTATCTATTGACGAATGAATTTTCATCATGTATAATACAATTCATATAAAATATATATGAATTGTATGAAAAAGAAATTGGTTTTATATTAGTATGAGACTAATACTTTAGTTACTATGTTTTAGTACTTGTAGAGAGAGGGGGGAGAGGCGTGTTTAAATATATCATTAAGAGATTGTTGCAACTAGTTCCTATTTTGTTTATTGTATCAGTGATTATTTTCTCTATGGTTCGTTTGTCAAATATTGATCCCGTTTCTTTGATTGTTGGAAGCAAACGTAGTACGCCAGAGATCATCGCACAGGTAAAGGAGAAGTATAATTTTAACAAACCTCTCCCTGTGCAATACGGAATTTGGCTTTCTGATCTTCTCAAAGGAGATCTTGGAGATGATTATAAAAACAAGCAGTCGATAGCATCACTGATTTCCCAAAGTCTTCCTGTTACAGCAGGGCTTGTGCTTTTTAGCTCGATTATTGCATTGTTAGTTGCTATTCCGATTGGAATTATTACAGCAGTCAAAAAAAACACATGGATTGATAAATGCCTATCCATTATTACTCTTGTTTTTGTATCAGCTCCTGGATTTTTAACCGGAATTTTTTTGATTTTAGTTTTTTCACATATCGCACCTAGTTTTTCATTCACGGGTAGCTTTTCGACATTTGGAGAATACGTACAAAGATTGTCGATGCCATCATTAGTGCTTGCCTTTGGAATGATAGCTCTTATCTCTCGAATTACACGAAGTAGCATGATTAAAGAGCATCAATCATCTTATCGTCTAACGGCAACAGCTAAAGGACTTCCGTCCAGAATCGTTATTTTAAAACATTGTTTGAAAAATGCTTTAATTCCTGTCATAACCGTTTTTGGAATTCAGATAGGTACACTTATTTCAGGCGCTGTCATTGTTGAAAACGTCTTTTCTCTTTCGGGTGTTGGGAGTTTGCTCATTAATGGTATAAACGATGGTAATTATCCTGTGGTTCAGGATGTAACAATAATCCTCGTAGTTATTTTTTTGTTTTTAAGTTTACTTGTCGATATTCTTTACGCTGCAATCGATCCACGAATTAGGTACAATGCGAATGTAAGTAAATGAGTTCTAGCTCTAAGGAGGTGATATAAATGACGATAGATACTACATCAAAAAGGAAGAAAATGGGTGGACTACTAACCGCTCCCGCAGTAGTAACAGCATCAATACTTGCTATTATTATTATCGCGGCCGTTGTAGCACCGTTAATAGTTCCCTATAACCCTGATAAATTAAATCTCTATGAGTCACTTATGAAGCCTTCGGCAGCACATCTTTTTGGAACGGATAAATCGGGGCGTGACATTTTATCTCGAATCATTTTTGGTGCGCGTACGACACTGCTTTCTTCTATGGGGGTTGTACTAATTTCGATGATTGTGGGGATTCCATTAGGTCTTATTTCAGGTTACTTTGGTGGAAAGATTGACTCGTTTATCATGAGATTGTGGGATATTATTCTGGCATTCCCATCACTGCTTTTAGCATTTATATTTGTTGCTGCTTTTGGGAAAGGCCTTGTTAATGCTATTTTGGCGATTGGTATCGTATTTATCCCCATGATATCGCGATTAACAAGATCGCTTACTTTAACAGAAAAAAACAAACTATACGTTCAGTCAGCAAAATCAATTGGTTATTCCAATACGCGCATCCTATTTAGGCATATCCTTCCTAATTGCGTTCCAACACTCATAACGGAAATAACTCTTGATCTCGGTTATGCCATACTTGATCTTGCCGCACTTAATTTTATTGGTCTTGGTGTGCAACCACCAATTGCTGACTGGGGCGCTATGATGCAGGAAGGTCTTGTTTATCTATCAACAAATCCACTCATATCACTAGTTCCTGGCATTGCAATTGTTTTGACGGTTGTATCATTAAATGTTCTTAGTGATAGTATTCAGGCTTATCTTGACCCGAGCCAGAGGAAGTTGCCTCCCATTAAAAAACTGAAAAAGCAAATGGTAGGTGAGTTAATTGGATAATATTCTTTCAGTCAAAGATTTAAAAATTGATGTTATTTCTGAAAGAGGAGTCGTTCACGCTGTCAGAGGAGTTACGTTTGATTTAAGACAAACCGAGATACATGGATTTGTCGGAGAGAGCGGATGTGGGAAAACCATGACAGCAAAATCAATTTTGAGACTCCACGATGAGGAAAAGTCACTGTCGTCAGGTGAAATTCTATATAATGGAATGGATATTCTTTCTTTAAAGAAAAAGGAACTTAGAGAAATTCGCGGAAGTGAAATAGCGATGATTTTTCAAGATCCCATGCAGTCCCTGAATCCTCTTCTGACGATAGGAGAACAGATAACAGAGATGCTTCGGTTCCATGAAAAACTAAATAAAAAAGATGCTTACATAAAGGCCATATCACTGCTTGAAGATGTCGGTATTAAGCCGGCCAAAAGCCGTTTTAAACAATATCCATTTGAATTTAGCGGCGGAATGCTGCAGCGTATTATGATAGCCATAGCCATCTCTTGCGATCCTAAAATACTGATCGCCGACGAGCCCACAACAGCACTGGATGTAACGATACAAGCACAAATCCTTCAGTTATTAAAAAAGCTAAACAAAGAAAAAGGTATGACAATTTATATCATTACTCATAATTTTGGAGTTGTAGCAGAAATATGTGACCGTGTATCCGTTATGTATGCGGGAAAGATTGTTGAAACAGGCGATGTAGGACAGATTTTTAAAAATCCATGCCACCCTTATACAAAATCACTACTCGAAAGCATACCGAAATCCGGCTATCACGGGCAAACCCTTCAGTCGATTCCAGGTAGCCCACCACAGCTTTTTGAAGAAATGACGGGATGCCCTTTTGCACCAAGATGTTCTTATGCGAATAAACTTTGCTATGAAAAAGAACCACTAGCAGCAGAAAGTGAAAAGGATCACTTCTATACTTGCCATTATAATTTATAAAATAACCACTAACATATTTGGAAGGAGGCCTGCTTATGTCTGAGACACTTATCGAAATTAAAAATCTAACTAAAAATTTTAGTGTGAATAAAAAGATATTACATGCAGTAGATGATGTCTCGCTATCCATTGAAAAGGGTTGTATTTTCGGCATTGTGGGAGAAAGCGGATGTGGCAAAACAACGCTTGGTCAGTGCATTATGAGGCTTCTGGATGTTACAAAGGGTGATATTGTATTTAATGGGAAAAATATGACACATCTGAATCAGCGACAAATGAAAGAATATCGCCAGTATATGCAAATGGTATTTCAGAACCCTTATTCCTCATTCAATCCTAAAATGACCATCGGGCAAGCACTCCGTGAGGTATGTACCGTTTACAAAATATCAAAAGGTGATGCCGATGAGAAAATCAAAAAGCTTCTCCAATATGTCGGGTTAAACGATGATGTGTTGCCGCGTCATGTGAGTGAGCTTAGTGGTGGTCAGCTCCAAAGATTAGCGATCGCGCGGGCACTGATACCAGATCCGCACTTTATTATGGCAGATGAGCCAACCTCTTCGCTTGATGTTTCTATACAGGCACAGATACTTAACTTAATCATGGATCTGAGAGAAAAGCTAGGACTTACCATGATGTTTATCTCCCATGAGCTGACTGTGGTTGAACATATCTGTGATGTGGTTGCGGTCATGTATCTTGGTAGGATTGTAGAAATGGCGCCGACTGAGAAGCTGTTTTCAGAAGTTTTGCACCCTTATTCCAAGGCACTGATTTCGGCAAAGCCCAAAGACGATCCTAGCCAAAATATTGAGAGAATTATCTTAGAGGGTGACGTCCCAGATGCGATGGATCTTCCTAATGGTTGCCGGTTCTCTCCTAGATGTCCAAATTATCAAAAAGGAGTATGTGATGGGAAAGAGCCACAGCTTCATGAGGTGAGTCCAGGACATTTCGTATCCTGCCATTTAATAAATTGAGTTTTAATAGTTCGTAAACTATTTATATATAACACAAGACCAATAGAGCCGTCTATATGGTTTTGTCCTATAAAATTTTTTAAGACGGCAGAAAAGGGGTTTATTATGAAAAAAAGAATACTGATTGGGTTTCTTGCTTTGACGCTAGTGGCATCAGCATTGAGCGGTTGCTCCAATACCAAAAGCAAAGCAACACAAGCCAGCGTGAAAAAGACGGATACCGTTAATATTGGCATAGCAAGTGATATTGTATCGTTAGACCCAGCATTTGCCTATGACAGCACAACTGTCGAGGTGACGAATCAGATTACAGAAGGGCTTTTAGCCTATGATTCACATAACAAACTTGTCACAAAACTAGCAAAAAGCTGGAAAATTGTAGACGATAAAACCTATGTATATGAAGTAAGAGATGATGTGAATTTCTCTGATGGCACTCCGATGACAATCGATGATGTTCTGTTTTCTTTAAACAGAACAAAAGATCCTGCAACTACCTCAAATGAGGGTTGGATGTACGCAAATGTAGCCTCCATTACAAAAACAGGTCCTTGGGAAATAACCGTAAAGCTTTCCAAACCTGACGCTACATGGAAATATGTTTTCGCAACAACAGGCGGACATATTATCAGCCAAAAGTATTATGAAGCCAACAAGGAAAAGTTTGGAAAACCTGAAGGCGGTGTCCTTGGCACTGGCGCTTATGTTTTCAAAAAGTGGGTAACTGGCAGTGAAGTAAACCTTGTAAAGAACACAAATTATTGGGATAAATCTAGCAAAATTGCAGTCAAGAAAATCAATTATAAAGTAATACCTGAAAATGCAACACTACTTTCCGCTGTAAAATCCGGTCAAGTCGATGTAACGCTTGTTCCTCCTGTTGATACCATTGATCAATACAAATCTTACAATAATGTCAACACGATTCAGAGTGAAGGTTATCAAGGAAATGAAATCGCATTCAATTGCCAACGTGCGCCGTTCGATGATGTGAACGTTAGACGTGCCGTTGCCAGTTTAGTTGATGCGGCATCTATCACGAAAAACATATTAAAATCTGATGTACCTGCTAATGCACTTCCATTTGGTGAAAAAGTGGCTGCATTTAATACAGATGAATGGGTTAAATTTGGTAGCACTGCTTCCTATATTAAATATGATTTGAAAAAAGCGAAAGAATATTTAGCTAAATCCAAATATCCAAATGGATTTACCAGCGAAATACTCGTTAGTAGCAGTGCTTCTGACAATAATTCTATCTGCTTACAACTGCAGCAGGCTTTAAAGGAACTTAATATTACTCTTAATATAAAAAAGCTACCATTTAACGATTTTACTTCGTACGCTTATGGTGGTCATCTCGATAAAGATGGTAAAAGGGATTATGATATGCTTATTTGGGGTTGGCTCTCAGATTGGCCAGATCCAGCAGGATACATGGTACCATTATTCAGTTCAGCAAACGCTGGGCAGGGTGGATCTAACTGGTCTGCATACAAAAATGCACAGGTCGATCAACTTCTCGATAAACAGAATGAAACCCTTGATAACACGGAACGCACAAAGCTTTTAGAACAGGCTATCAACATTGCTAATGATGAAGCGGCCTACGTTACTTTAAGCTATCCAAGAGATGGTTTCATTATAAGCAAAAAGTTTTCCTATAAACCGAGCGCTTCTTGGTTCTATAACTTCTATGTAAAAGACTTTAAAGTGAATTAATATATTCATTCATTTAGGATAGAAAGGGGGGGTGGCAAAATGAAAACGTATGATCTAGTGATAAAAAATGGTAGGCTTGCCGACCCCCTTGAAATGAAAATAAAATGGGGAAATATCGGCATAATAAGTAATAAAATTGACACTGTCACGCAGGAAGAAATTAGTGGCGGCACAGAGATTGATGCCTGCGGGCATGTTGTTTGCCCAGGGTTTATCGATGTGCATGCTCACTTAGATGGTGATTTAGAGGCTGCATGGGCATCTGCCGAGCAGGGCATCACCACAACAATAGGCGGGAATTGTGGTATCAGCCCCCTTGACATGAATGCTTTTTTTGGGCAGGCGGAAAGAGAAGGCTACCCGATTAATCAAGCAGAATTAATTGGTCAGTCTTTTACCGTTAGAGAAGCGGCTGGCGTGTTAAGTCCTTATGGACCAGCGACAAAAGATCAGATAGAAAAAATGTGTAATATGGTGGAGAAGACACTAGATGACGGTGCTATTGGTGTTTCATTGGGCCTTGAATATGTTCCAGGCAGTACATGGGATGAAATTTTGGCGGTGACTCGCATGGCAGCGAAGTATAAAAGAATCGTGCCGATTCATACGAATTTGACAAATTCATCAGATCTTGAACATTTGACTGAAATTATCAATTTAGCAGATGAAACAGGCGCGCACATACATATTTCCCATTTTGTTTATCAATATGGGATGGGGTTAATGGATGAGGCTTTGGAGCTTGTCGATAAGGCTATAGAAAAAGGTCTTAATATATCCGTAGATAGCGGCATGTACACTAGCTTTGCAACATTTATAGGTTCAAGAGTTTACGATCTTGAACATCTTAAAAGCTTCGGATGGAAATATGATAATCTCCTAATTACAACAGGGCGTTATGCTGGTGAAAAGCTTAACGAGTCACTTTACCATGAACTTAGGAGAAACTCACCCAATGAATCGTGCATTTGTTTTACAGGATGTGAACATGAAATATTTGAGGCGTTTGAAAAAAAATATATGATGGTTACGTCTGATTCAGGTCAAAAGCCGAATTCGCACCCTCAGTCGCGAGGAACTTATCCAAGGTTTTTTAGAGAACTAGTGAGAGAGCGGAATGAATTAACGCTTATTGAGGCGATCAGGAGATGCACGTATCTTCCGGCCACTACGTTCGCACTGCCTTCTAAAGGTGCGCTTTCAATAGGGTTTGATGCTGATATCACTATATTTGACATTGATAAAATTATGGATTGTGCAAACTTTTATGGCTTGGGTGACCCGAAGGCTCCTCCTATAGGAATTGATTATGTGATTGTAAATGGGCAAATGGTCGTTAAAAAAGGTGAAACGTTAAAACAATCTTTCCCTGGAAAGGCAATCAAATTTTAATATGATAAGGATGGAATATATAATGAGTAATCAAAATACAAGCGAAATAACAAAAGCATTCAGAACTGCTATCGAGGATAGAGCGGTTTGGTTTTATCTTCTCCTTAAGGCTGCGAAAGAAGAGGGGGCAGACCCTGAAAAGATCGCAAATAAAGCCATTACTGCTTTTGGAAAAGCTAAAGGAAAGGCTTTTGGCACTGTTAATGGCGCGGATGAATTTATTGAAAAGTTATCTGGGGGCTATGGTTGTGCGGCTTTTGAAATGGAAAAGATTATAAAAACGGCTGATAAAGCGGTGCTGCATTTCCATCATTGTGCGCTTGTAGAAGCGTGGAAGAAGCTAGGCCTAAATCAAAGCGAAATTTCAGAGTTATGCAGATTGGCACGATTTGGAGATTTCGGCGTAGCCAGCAACTTCCCGAAACTTAAGCTAGAATTCCCTAAAATAATTGCGGATGGCGATGATTATTGCGAATTGTTAGTCACACGGAATTTGTAAAAGAATACAGTCAAATCGTTCAATACAAATTAATTCTAGGAGGTCAAATTCTTGTCTTACGTAAATAAAAATAGCAAGAACGACAGTTCTTTGGATAACGCGAAGAATGGTCTTAAAAGAAGCCTCAAAAACCGTCATGTTCAGCTGATTGCATTGGGTGGAATTATAGGTTCATGTTACTTTTTAGGAACGGGAACAGTCATAAGAAATGTAGGACCTGGAGCCGTTTTCGCCTACCTCCTCGGCGGGGCGGCTCTTTACTTTGTCATGATCTGTCTGTCTGAGCTTGCCGTTGCTATGCCGGTCTCAGGCTCGTTTATAACCTACGCATCAGAGTTTGTTTCTCCTGCATGGGCGTGTGGAGTCGGCTGGTCTTACTTTATTAGTTGGGCTGTTTATATACCGAGCGAATGTTTGGCAGCAGGCATTATCATGCATTCATTCTTTCCGCTGGCTAACCAATATATATGGGCGGTTGTTTTTGGACTAATCATCACTTTTATGAATCTGACACATGTAAAAGCGTTTGGTGAAATTGAATTCTGGCTTACATTAGTGAAAATATTTGGATTGATCTTTTTTTCGGTTTTGGCTATTTTCATATTTTTTGGTGTCATACATGGCTCTAAGCCGGCTCATATCATTGGAACGGAAAATCTTTTGAAAAAAGGTGGACTATTTCCGCTTGGTATGATGGCGATTATTAGTAACATGGTCATGCTGATGGTCAATTATCAGGGAGCAGAAATATTAGGGCTTACTGCTGGAGAAACGAAAAATCCAGAAAAAGTCATTCCATCCGCTGTAAAAAGTGTTTTTTTTCAAATTATTGTATTGTATCTTATTCCTGTACTACTTCTTGTGGTCATTTTGCCATGGAATGAAGCAAACTTGTCGCGATCGGTTTTTTCTACCGCACTCTATCGATATGGGCTGCGTTGGGCTGGTGGGTTTTTTTCCTTTATCACATTAACAGCTGCCATTTCATGTGCTAATTCCGGTATGTATGCCAGTGTGCGCGCGCTTTATGCTTTAGGTCAAAAACGGATGGCACCTAAATTTTTTACGAAGCTGAGTAAAAATTCCGTACCGGCGGTTGCCACGATATTTACAATAGTTTGCGTTTGGATATTTTTAGCCTGTGGCTTTTTCTTTTCAGCGAGTTCTGCTTTTGTAGCACTGCTATCAATTTCAGGATTTACAGGAACGATCTGTTCAATCTCAATTTGCTGGTCACAGCTGAATTTTAGAAAAAGGCTTAAACATTCGGGCTATACTGCCGAAAGTTTAAGTTACAAAACTCCAGCTTCACCATATACAGCTCATTTGGGAATATGGATTCAAGTTATTTGTCTTGCTTTCAGTTTGTTTAGCAGTGAACTACGCATAGCCTTTTATGTGGGCGTTCCGGTTTTAATCACTCCTATTATCCTATATAAAATGATAAAAAAACAGCCCAATAATTTGAATGATGATAAACAAGAAGTTTCTCTATTTGAGTCTACATTTCCTACAAAAATCAAATAGGATAAACCGAATCTGATCGTGCAGTTAAAACCACATGATACAATATGGAATTGTATGATTTAATCATTGAAAACGAATAATATAATAGGAATCAATACCAAAGGCCTTTGCTTTTTTTGATAGGAGAAATAAATATGGATTTTACTACGGATTGTATACATGGGAATGATGATAAATATGACTGTACAGGCTCTTTAAGTGTTCCAATCTTTCAAACGGCAACATTTTCACATCCAGCAGTTGGACAGAGCACGGGATATGATTATTCCAGACTTCAAAATCCCACTAGAGAACACCTTGAAAAAACAGTTGCTAAGCTAGAGGGAGGAGTCGATGCTATAGCATTTTCATCGGGTATGGCGGCTGTTTCTGCTCTTATGGAGCTATTCTCTCCAGGTGACCACATCATCGCTTCTGATGATATTTATGGTGGTTCACATAGGCTGTTTCACAATATCTCCATGAAAAATGGAATCATTTTCGATTTTGTGAACACCTCAGATGTTGCGCTCGTTGAGTCTCACATAAAACCGAATACCAAAGCGGTATATATAGAAACGCCAACCAATCCGATGATGCAGGTCACGGATATTGCGGCGGTGTCGAAGATTACAAAAGCGCACGGTTTAAGGCTCGTTGTAGACAATACTTTTTTGACACCGTACTTCCAGAATCCACTGAAGCTAGGGGCTGATATTGTTACGCATAGTGGAACAAAGTATCTCAGCGGGCACAACGATACCCTTGCTGGTTTTTTGGTCGTTAAGGATGGACAACTTTCCGAACAACTGCGATTTATTTATAAAACGACGGGGGCATGTCTTTCACCGTTTGACAGTTGGCTACTAATTCGTGGCATTAAAACACTTGCTATTCGCATGGAAAAGCAACAGGAAAATGCCACTATACTTGCCCACTGGCTTTGCACGCAGAAAAAAATTAAAGCGGTACACTATGTTGGGCTTCCCACACACCCAGATTATGAGATTTCAAAAAGACAGTCAACTGGTTTTGGTGCCATGATTTCATTTGAAGTGGACTGCGAGCACACAGCAAAGCAAATTTTGGAGCGAGTAACTTTAATACAATATGCGGAAAGTTTGGGTGGTGTTGAAACGCTCATCACGTACCCCATGCTGCAAACACATGCCGATGTTCCCAAAGAGGAACGCGATGCAAAAGGAATTAATGAATGCCTGTTACGTCTATCTATTGGGCTTGAAAGTGTGCAGGATCTAATTGCTGATTTATCCCATGCCATTGAGGAGGTGTAAAAGTTGGTTTATGATTTTGATAAAATAACGAATCGTAGAAATACAGATTCCATTAAGCACGATTTTGCCACGCAAAAGGGAAAACCAGATGGAATCCTCCCACTTTGGGTTGCGGATATGGATTTCAAAACGCCACAAGTCGTTATTGACGCACTTGTAGATAAAAGTAGACACGGAATTTTCGGATATTCTGAAACGGGACGAGATTATATTGAAGTTTTACAAAACTGGTTTTACAATCATTACGAATGGAAGATACAACCTAATTGGCTTGTAAAGACTCCAGGCGTTGTTTATGCTATCTCTACCGCAATTCGTGCGCTGACGAAAAAGGGAGATGCCGTACTCATCCAACAACCTGTGTATTATCCATTTTCTGAATCTGTTTTGATAAATGATCGTAGGCTTGTGATTAATGAGCTTGTTTATTCGCAAGGTAAATATTCAATAGACTTTGAGGACTTTGAGAACAAAATCCTTCAAAACGATGTAAAGTTATTTGTCTTGTGTAACCCTCACAATCCAGTGGGTAGAGTATGGACAAAAGATGAACTTGTTTGCTTAGGAGATATTTGCCTTAAGCATAGCGTTATCGTTGTTTCAGATGAAATCCACGCTGATTTTGTATATCCAGGTTATAGGCATCACGTGTTTGCTAATATAAAACCCGAATTCTCAAACATAGCTATCACTTGCACAGCACCAACCAAGACTTTTAATTTGGCTGGGCTACAAATCTCAAATATTTTTATAGAGAACAAAGATATCAGGCGCAGGGTCAAAGAAGAGATTGAAAAAAGCGGGTATAGTCAGCTCAATATCATGGGAATCATTGCTTGCAAAGCAGCTTACTCACATGGAGACGAATGGCTTACACAGTTAAAAGCATATCTTGCCGATAATCTAAACTTTATTAGAAACTTTATCGATAAAAAACTGCCGCAGGTCAGGCTTATTGAACCAGAAGGAACCTATCTTGTATGGCTGGATTTCAATGCATTGGGACTTAGTGATAGAGAACTTGACAATATGATTACGAATAAAGCGATGCTTTGGCTTGATTCTGGGAATATGTTTGGAGTAGGTGGCGAGGGCTTTCAACGCATTAATATTGCCTGCCCGCGATCTATTCTTGAAAAGGCTTTCACGCAGCTTGAACAGGCGATAAGCTGCTTATAATACCAAGTTCCCTATAAAATTTCAATTCATTCTTAGAGTTTACACTTTCCTTGACAAAAGCATTCAAGGTGACATCAAATCATAAATATTTATATAATCCTCTCATGTTGTGAATCCTTGACATCAATTTACTTGTTACATTACAATATAACATATAAAACAATTATAAGTTTTTAAGGGGGATGCGTAATGGATAGCAATCATTTAAATCAAACCTTAATTTCAGTTTATAAAGAATTACATCAAAACCCAGAATTGTCATATGAAGAATACCAAACGACAAAGAGATTACGGGAACTATTGGAAAAAGCAGATATCGAAATTTTAGACTTTCCGTTTAAAGGTTTTCTGGCCCATCTGCAACGAATAATAGAAAAGAATGGGTAGAATTTTCAAAAGATGTGGCAAAGATAAATGATTTAGAAGTCAATCCATATAAACCTACCCTTATTGGTGAAGATTTTGCTTATTATCAAGAAAAAATAGTCGGTACCTTTATTTGGATAGGAACAGATGCATCATATCCGCTTCATAATCCAAAGTTTTTAGTGAATACCGATGCGATTATAAGTAGTTCGAAGTATTTTGCAAGTTTGGCTGAAAATGCGCTAATAAAATCAACGAAATAGAAAACTCCCATGCGTTATGAGGCGACTTTTTATGAGCTTTACAAAGCACAAACTATAAAATGGGAGAATAAATTACATTAGAATAACCCACTTCATAACCCACCCTATATGTTTCAGCTAAAATATTGAATGACCTGCAAAAAGATTCCATGCGCACAAAAGGCTTTGTTATCGCATTTTAGGCATGGAAAGTTTTATGTAAAATATTTCCTTCGGGGTTTAACTCCCACCGCCTCCACCATGTGATTACACGTCACAAAAAGCCTAATCGTTGATACGATTAGGCTTTTTTGATGCTTATTTTTAGTCGTTTTTTATTTTTTGAGATTTGTACACTCTTTAGACCTATGCTGTGACCGTTGAAACGAACGTAAGTGCTTTTAGAAAAATGATATAAAAATAATAGTAGGCGTCTCTAAGCCGTCTACTGACCGGAGAAACGGGCGCAGGACTAAGACTACACTTCTGCAGACCGTCAATCGACCGGAAAAACGACGTTGCCCAAAGCGCTTCGAATTCTGATAAATATTTGCCCTTTACAAAAATCCATAGATTATATTGAAGGTAATCTAGAAAATGAGATTGCTTTTGAAGAGGTGGCGCAAGAAGCCTATATGTCTTTTTTATTTTTTATTTGTAGTTTCAAAGTAAGTTCACCGAGAATGCAAAGTATTTTTTTGAAGAGTGGATATATGTAAAATTTGGTAGATTTAAAAAGCTTTTTGTAGTACAATTACATTATAGTTAAATCGCAATTATAAAAAAGTGTGAACTATAGATTATTTTATGAGGTGATATGTTTGGAAAATATAATTGCAACAAATAGATTGTTATTAACTCCAATGAATGAAAGCGAAATAGATTTTATACTTATGCTGGAAGAACAATTTGAATCATATAAATATGACTCGGATAATGCACCGATATCTGATGAAGTCATAAAACGATGCCAATGGTTTATCGAAAGAGTACAGGCATTGCCAAATGAAGGTGCAATTCGTTGGATTGTAAGAAAAGATAATGTAATGATTGGAGAAGTACATTTTATATGTAATTGGGAAAAAACTCATGAATGGGAAATAGGTTACAAGTTTTTAAAAGAACATTGGGGAGCAGGTTTAGCTTCTGAAGCTGTAAAAGCTGTAATTCAATATGCCTTTATTCATTTCAATGTCAATCGGATCGTTGCATTTCTTAATGCAGAGAACAATAGAAGTGCTGCATTGGCTGAACGCATTGGCATGTTAAAAGAAGGTCGTTTACGTGAAGTAAAACTTGTGAATGGTATTTATTATGATGAGTATGCTTTTTCAATCTTAAAACGCGAATTTATATTCTAAATTTAAGAACTTATTTACTTGGAAGGAGGTTTATAAAATGTGTATCGAAACTTTTGATAAAAATTGCAATGAAGAAGAGTTAAAAGATATTTTACAAAAATATAAACTTATTCAACATAACAAGACAAATGGTTTAATTCTAAGACCAGGCGTTGATATTAATTTAGTCGGACGTGACAGTGACGGAAATGTAGTCTGCGGCATTATGTGTAATACTTACTTGTTGATTATGTATATTAATGTTCTTTGGGTTCACGAGTCATATCAGGGACAGGGGCTTAACCATAGATTAATTAAAGAAGCCGAAAAAATTGCAAAAGAGGCAGGATGTATTTACGCCCATACAAGCACATACTCATTTCAATCTCCTGATTTTTACGAACTCCATGGTTACGAAGCATATGACATTGATGATTACTTTCCTGATAATATATGCCTGTATAGTTTTAAAAAGAAATTATAGTTTACACAGATTATAAGCCAATAAGAAGTTGTTTTACTTCGTAATGTTCTTATACTACTTAAATAAAGGAGGAAAACAATCCTTCTTATTTTATATAATTTGTAGACAAATTGTAATTTGAAGGGTTGATTTTAATGAAAACAAAACATATAATAGTGCAAGACTATAATCTGGAATGGAAAAATGAGTTTGAGCGCATAAAAGATGAATTATTAACAGTTTTGTCTGGAAAAATAAATTCAATTGAGCATGTAGGAAGCACATCTGTTGAAGGATTGGCAGCAAAACCAATTATTGATATAGATGTTGTGATCAACAAAAATTTTGAAGAAGTAAAAAAAGCATTGGAGACGATTGGATATATATACGAAGGCGATTTGGGTATATCTGGTAGAGAAGCATTTAAATATGAAAATAAGCCACATTTAATGGTACATCATTTATATGTATGCAATAAAGATAATGAAGAATTATATCGGCATATAACATTTAGAGATTATTTAAGGCAACATGAAGAAGATAAACATAGATATGGCTTAGTAAAAAAAGAGATGGCTTTGAAATATCCAGATGATATAGACTCATATATTGCAGGAAAGCAACCTGTAATTTTAGATATCTATAAAAAATGTGGTTTATGCGAATAAAAGGATGAAAACAAACCTCCTTTATTTTTGTTAAATATGCGAAGAAAGGTTAATATTTATGGAAGTAATATGTGTTTTTCATGTAGTAACTGAAAAGCCAATGAGGTTAGGACAAAAAATCTTGTTTGATGAAAATAACCATAATGGGGTATATAATAGAGTTATGACTTTTAAGAGAATTGTAGACGGCGAGGATGTTAGCGGAGCATTTGGTGATTTCATTAAATCAGATTTAGATAAATGGGGAAAAGTTGCATATCGAGAATTGGCTCTGGAGAAGGTTCGGTGTGAAGAATACAATAATTACCCATCACGATTGGCATGTTTATACACTTCTAGAACACTAGAAGAAGCAAAAAACTGGGCTCAATTTTTCAAAAATGTAGGTCGTGATTTGTATTCAATTGTTAAACTAAAAGTACAAGGCAATGTATTTGATGGTGACGCTTGTAATTGCTTTGATGGAACAAAATTTGAAGAAGATAACATTGAAAAAGCACGACATTATTGGAAATTAGATTTTAAGAATGATAATCCTGTTATTGAAACTTTAGTTGATGGAGAAATAACAGTTGATGAAATCGTTGAAGATTTCCAATTAATAGATTCTTGATATTCCCTTCCCCCCTTATTTTTATTAATTCTCAAATTATCTGGATACTTTCTATCTATCTGCATTAGTCTTAACATTTGTGAAAAATTTTGTAGATTTATGAGCTTTCAGTAGTACAATAGAATAAAGTTAAATCGCAAATGTATATTAAGACGAAGTACTAATTATTTATATTAGGCGAGTTAAGGGATAAAACATATCCTCCCTTTTCCGCAAGTAAAATCAAGTAATACGCTTTCCATTACTATATAATCATTATAGAGTGATTGAAATGAGGTGAGCAGGCGAATGTACGAGTGGCACAAGCAAATCAAAATAATCATTGATGAAATTGACGAATGCATTAAACATCATAATTGTGAAGCCATAACGCTACGGTTTCTTTCTCACAAGTTGGGTTATTCCGAATTTCATACTACGCGAAAATTCAAGGAAATATCGGGTATGCTGTTTAGGGATTATTTGCTGCATAGAAAGTTAGCCTTTGCGTTGATAGAGGTGCGAGATAACGAAAGAAGCATTTTGGATATTGCTTTTGACTACGGCTTTTCATCACATGAAGCCTTTACACGGGTTTTCAAGGCAACATACGGTATTGTTCCAAGCGAATACCGTAAAAAGCCTGTGCCTGTCGTCCTTCGTACAAAAATAAACCCTTTTGACCGCTACTTTTTAGGAATTGGAGAGATTGGCATGATAAAATCAACAGAGGATGTTAAAATTTATTTTGTAACTATTCCCACTCACAAATTTTTACACATTAAAAACTATGAAAGTAATGGGTATTGGGATTTTTGGCAAAAGCAGAGTGTTATACCTGGACAAGACTGTGATACTATTTGCGGCTTGCTCGACAGTATCAAGGGCAAACTGGATGACACGGGCGGCAGTGAGACTAACAGCGGTAGCGGTCAGATTATGGCGTATATCAATGACCCAGAAGGTAGCCCCTTCTGTTATGGTGTTCCTCGCGCCGAATGTTACGGCGTTCGACTTGCCCCCGATTATGACGGTGAAGTGCCGTCACAAATGCTCTTGATAGATGTACCCGAAGCCGAATACATTGTTTTTGAGCATGGGCCGTTTGATTATGAGCAGGAAAATTGTAGCGTGGAGGAAAAAGTTGATACAGCAATCGCAAAATTCGATTTCGCAGATACGGCTTATTGCTATGATACTTCCCCGGGCAGGATGGCTTACTTTTTTCATGACCCAGAGAGGTTTTGGAAGTATATTAGACCAGTACGGAAGTTATAATCAATAAAAAGAACCTGTCCAATGTGATAGGTTTTTTACTACATGATAACATCTTGACACCGTGCATTCACAGATAATGTCCCCCAAGCCGGCCAAAACAGATTAAGAAGGCAAGCAAAAGGTTGCGGCTATGTGCTGATGAAAAAAGTAAACATTTTCGGTACCAAGATTGATGCATAGCATTCTTATATTATGAATAAATAAAGGAGGAAAACAGTCCTCCTTATTTTTGAATTTTTCTATTAAGCTTTTGAAGTACAATTACATTATAGTTAAATCGCAATAGTAAACTATTGTAAGTAATAGTATTTATATTAACGGGGGTTGACATGGATACAAATTTATTAAAGGAAAATTTAAGAATGTACTACAATCAAGAAGCAGAATTGAGAAATAAGTCTGATAAGGTAGAGTGGAAAATTAAAATTAGAGAGGATTTTTGTACTTTAATAAAGAAAGAGCATAAGAATACTTTGCTTGAGTTAGGTGCGGGCGCGGGATATGACAGCCAATTCTTTATGAATAACGGCTTGGAAGTTATAGCTGTGGATTTATCAAGTGAGATGGTTCGTAAATGTAAAGAAAAAGCAGTTGAAGCTTATGAACTGGATTTCTATAATTTATCTTCTTTAAATAAGAGATTTGACTGCATTTGGGCAATGAATACGCTATTACATGTTCCAAAAGCTGATTTATGTGAAATTTTGAAAGAGATAAGTTTAGTTTTAAAAGAAGATGGATTGTTCTTTATGGGTGTGTATGGTGGAGAGGACTTTGAAGGTGAATATGTCAAAAGTGAAGTTTCTAATGCTCCACGCCTTTTTTCCTATCATTCTGAAAGCCGTCTAAAAGCTATGTTAGAAAATTATTTTCAAATTATTAGCTTTGAGCAATTTGATGTTGGAAAAGGCGTAGAAATAGACATTTTTCAATCGATAATTATGAGAAAGAAGTAGAATATACAGTCCCGTTTTATTAGAATAAATGTTGTTAAGTTAGTTCGACGTATTCTATGCAAAAAGTTCAGAAGAGACTATGTTAAAAAGGTAACTATGTATAGCGACCACGTTGATGCTAGTTTGTTACTTGATTCTTCTTTAGTTTATTATTAAAAATAATATATAGTATTACTCCAGTTAAAAAGGTAATTATTTCTGTAATGGTCATAGACCATATAACACCATGCAATCCAAAGAATTTATTCAATACTATTATAACAGGAATAAAAAGAATTCCTTGTGTAATTGACATAATTGTTGATGGTGTTCCTTGACCTGATGCTTGAAAAATTCCTGTAAATAATGTTGTAAATCCATTGAAAATTGCGGAAATAAGCATGGCAGTCATGATATAAACTCCAACACTTAATACTGCTACATCATTAGAAAACCAATGAATAATTACATTTTTAAAAATATAAACTAAAGTAACAACCCCGCCTGATAATGCCAAAATCCATAAAGCTGATTGTTTTATACTACCTTTTAATCTCTTATAGTTTTCATTAGAAAAATTATATGCAATTAGAGGTATAATTCCTAGCGCTAGCCCCATTGCAAGAAATTCAGGTACTTGTACAATTCTCAAAGCAATCCCAAAACTAGCTACTACACTTTCTCCATATCTAATTGA
>Ga0183100_1000872_pt1 | contig 18407 bp, 28 predicted proteins | sample Biomet2_FD_127789 | JGI IMG/M metagenome (GOLD analysis project Ga0183100, IMG submission 127789) | Microbial communities from bioreactor (seeded with anoxic lake sediment) at LBNL, California, USA - Biofuel metagenome 2 | ecosystem: Engineered > Bioreactor > Anaerobic > Unclassified ...
GGCCGTCACCCCCGTGGAGCTCGAGGATCTTGAGCTCGGGGCTCGTCCGGATGCGCATCTGGCGCTTCACAGCCGAGCGCACCGGTGGCGTCTGGTATATCCGCCCTTCGAAGGTCTTCATGACCCTGCGGACGTCCTCCTCCTTCCGGTCGCGGTGGAGGCGCATCAGGCAGACGTACTCCTTATCGGAGCGGAGGACCAGGTTCAGAGCGCGCACCGCCCGACCGGTGGCGACCGGCAGCACGCCGGACACCTTGGGATCGAGGGTGCCCCCGTGGCCGATCTTCTCGATGTGCAGGATGTCCCGCACCCATGCCGTAGCCTGGTGCGAGGTCGGCCCCATGGGCTTGTCCATGATGATGACCCCAGCCTCGAGAAGCTCCTCTATCGTCCTCTCCGAGGGGCGCTTCCCCGCCCCGACCTCCAGGGGGCTCTTGTCACGGACCAGCATCTCAGTCATGGTGCACCGCCGCATCGCAGATAATGTCGGCCACCTGCTCCGGGGTCTTGTTCGTGGTATCTATCACCAGGTCATAGACGCTCCGGTCCCGTATATCTATATCGTAATAGGCGAGGTAACGGCAGGCCTCGCACTTCTCCCTCCTCACGATCTCCTGCTTCCTTTGGGCCGCGGTACCTCCCTCCCGCTCCGCCACCCGGGCGGCGCGGACGTCGAGGTCGGCACCCATGAAAACCCTGAACGCGGGGATGCCATTTCGCGTCAGCATGTGCCCGGTCAGGCGCCCCTCGAGAAGCAGATCATCGCGGGAGCGGGCGATGTCGACCATCCTCTGGTCGAGCTGCCTGTCCACGTCGGGGTCGGACTCGCACATCGAGCCAAAGTCGGCCAAGGACAATGAGGCCTCCTTGGCCAGCTGCCGGAAGATGTCCCCGGAGATGACGACCTCCAGGTGGAGCCTATTGGCCACCAGCCTGCAGACCGTGGTCTTCCCGGACCCCGGCGGGCCGCTTATGGTGATCCTCATGCTGCCTGGGCCCCGATCTGCCTCAGCTTCTTCCTGAACTCCATATAGCGCAGGGCCCGGCTGAGGATCTGTCCGAACGGAATGCTGATCAGGGAGTACAGAAGCACCCAGTTCGGGAACACGTTCGTGGCGGTCAGGCTCACATTGCTGGCCCAGGGGACGTTGACGACGGCCGCTGCCGGGTCCAGTTGGCCCATCCACACCGACAGCCAGGCAAAGATGGGGATGATGGCCAGCATAGTGACCGGCATCAGCTTCATCTGGCTGGTGGACATGTCCATCGATTTCTGGAGTATCTTGGGCTGCTCCTCGGTGAGCTTCTTGATCTTGTACTTGTTGTTCTCCACCCTGGCCTTCTGGAGCTCCTTGTTGAAGGCGCTGACGATCTTCTGGCTCTCCGCCTGGCCGACATAGTCGGTGAAGAAGTGCCTCAGGATGACCGACAGGGCGGTCATGATGAGGCCCGTGAGGATGAGCGTCACCACGGGCATGGTGCCGTTGAGGCCGACCAGCGGCTCGAGCACGTATCCGACGATGGTGCCCAAAAAGGTCCTCATGTTCTGGTCGAAGAGCACGAACATCGCGAACACGAAGATGAAGATGGTGATGAACTGGTTCATCTGCTTCTTCGGGTCAGGGGCCGGCCGGGGGGGTAGGGGTGTGTTTTCCATTTATCAATCGCCTCCGAAGAATCCTCTGAGCATCGGATGCATCTCCATCATCTGCTCCCGTCCCATCGCTTCGTAGAACTGGATCATGATACCAACTGACAGCAGCACACCGGTACCTGAAGCATTGCCCACCGTACCGATGAGGTCCGCTCCAGCGGCCAGAGCTCCGACCATGGCACCGGATATGACCGTCACCACCGGGATGTAGCGTTCCAGCACCCGCTTGAGCACCCTGGGGTCACGCCTGAACCCAGGGATCTGAAGCCCGGAGCTCTCGATCTGCTTGGCCACCGCCTCGGGGCCCATATTGGTGGTCATGATCCAGAACTTGGCGAACACGATCGAACCGAGGACCATCACGCTGAAGAAGGTCAAGACCTTGATCAATATCTGCAGCGAGCTATGGTCGTAGACGACGCTGGCGTACGACTCTGGATTGAGCATCGGCAGTAGCCACCCGGCCAGCCCGTTGGGGGTGGTCAGGTACCATGCCAGCCCTCCGGCGGCCGATGTCCCTGAAGCCTCGGTGTAGTACCCGATGAGGGGGTTGTGGCCGAGGATCGGTATCTGTGACAGGAAGTCGTTCGTGTAGAACAGGTACGCGAACATGCTGACGTTGGCCAGCACCGCGGCCATCAGGATGACCGGGATGTTGGAGGCATACAGCAGCTTGATAGGGTACCTGCCTCTCGCTCCCCTTGCGGTGCCATGGGCCAGCGGCAGCTCGATCCTCGCCGACTCGACGTACGAGACGAACAGGAAGATAGCTATCGTTCCCACCAGCGCGACCACCGGGTTGGGGTTCTGCAGCAATATCCGCTCGTAGCCTCCCGAAGCCAGACTGCTAGCCGACATCGATGTCAGGAAGTAGATGGTCTTGGGGATTGTACCCGCGGGCGGGTTGCTAAGGCTGAGCGCCGCGGAACTGTCGTACGGATACCAGTTCAGTGAGCCGGTAAAGATCGCTTGCGCTACGCCCGCTGCGATGAACAGCGATATGCCGCTCCCTATGCCCCATTTGGAGACAACCTCATCCATGAGGAAGACGAGATATGAGCCGGCGAAGAGCTGTACTATGATGATTATGCGAGCGATGCTGGTGCCGCTGAGCACCCCGCTCGAGCCCACCACACTGTCGAGGCCCGAGATGAGGGTGTTGGAAGGGACCAGGTAGCCGAACACCTGGGGGATCGCTTCCACTAGGATCATGATGATGACCAGGAACTTCTGGGTCCCCTGATACACCGCCTTGTCCTCGTCGTTCGTCAGATCCAGCTTGATGATCTTAGCGCCGACGAACAATTGCATGATGATCGACGCTGTGACGATCGGGCCGATGCCCAGATGCATCAACGAGCCTTGCGCACCGGCAAGGATAGCCCGGTATGGACCGAAGATATCGACAATCTTGCTTTGGTCCAGCCCGAAGAGGAACACGTTGGTCATTACAAAGTAGAAGACCAGCATGAGGATGACCCACATGATCTTGGTCCGGAAGTGCACGTGCCCCTCCGGGCGTTTGACCGATGGGAGTCGTTCCGTCAGTGGCTTCAACTTGTAGAGTCGGCTGTTCTGTTGCTCGGCCATGATGATCCCTGGATACTTCAAACTGCCTTACTGCCCTAAGGTTGGGCTACCGAGCCCCCGGCAGCCTCGAGCTTTTCCTTAGCTCTGGCCGAAGACTCGGCGACCACTACGTCGAAGGGGTTTGAGACCTTACCGAAGCCCAAGAGCTTGTCGACGCCCATATTGGCAAGGTTGATTTTTACTTTGCCGTCCTCATTCACAGCAAAGCCCTGCTTCTGGAACTCCTCTAGGCGCTCCTCAAGGTCCCCAACATTGAGGGTGATCTTGGCCGAGACCACCTTCTGCGGGCGCTTGAAGCCATGGCGGCCGAAGTGCAACGGGTCGTGTTTGAGCACGCTGATGTACTTGTGCTTGTGGAGGCCGGCGTTACCGGTACCTCCATGCTTGCCAGCACCCCTGCCGCTCTTCTTGCCGCGGCCATGGGTCCGGCCTCCTCTGAACTTGTTGGTCCTGCTTACCATATCTAGCACCTCACAGCATCTTCTCGATGAGGGCGTTTATCTTGTCGCCCCGGTACCCCAGGGACCCATGGGTCTTGAGGTCCTTCTTCACGGCCTCGTAGCCCTGAATTGGAGGATGCAGCCTGAACAGGGGCTTGACGTCCTTCAGCTCGGAGTACTTGGTCTCGTCCTTGACCACGCTCTTGGCGAACTCCTCGACGGAGGCGAACTGGGAGTTGACTCCCATGTACGCATCGTCGATGGGCTTGTCCCCCATGAGCCGGCCGCGGGTCTTGATCATCTTGGCGAGGGTCTCCTCGGAGACCTCTCCCCAGGTGATGAAGTCCTTGGCCTTCTGCAGCATTCCCTTCATGGTCTTGTCCTCGGGGATGATGACGCAGTGGTTGACGCGGGTGAGGCGGAGCATGCTCATCGTGTCTTCGATGTCTTTGTTGATCTTTTTGTGTCCGCGAACTCTGATGACCGCGAATGCCATATCAATCACGCTTCCTTGAGCGCCTCGGCGTCGCCCTCGATGGGCGCGCCGGCCACGTGGACCCTGGTGGGCCCGCTGATGATCTTCAAGCGCTTCTCCTGCTCGTCGGTGACCCTCATCTCGGACGTCCTCTTCAGGGCGTCAAAGGTGGCCAACGCGTAGTTGACCGTGGTCTTGGTGTGCCCGCGGGCGAAGCCCCAAGCGTCCTTGACCCCGGCCAAGCCGAGGATGGTCTTAGCCACATCGCCAACGGCCAGTCCGATACCACGGGGAGCGGCCTTGAGGGTGACCTCCACGGACCCGGCCTTGCCGACGACGGCCAAGGGGATCGAGTGGGCGGTGCCGCAGCCGCATTCCCAGGAACCGCAGCCACGCTTGATCTCGATGATGTTGAGCTTGGCGTTGTCGATGGCCTTGCGGATGGTCGGGCCGACCTCTTTGCCCTTGGCGCGGCCCAGGCCGACGAAGCCGTCGCCGTTGCCGACGCAGCTGGTGACCGCGAACCGGACCCTGCGGCCGGAGTCGGTCATCCTCTGGACCATGTTGAGGTCGATGACCTCGTCATTCATCTCGGGCAGCAGGATGTCGACGATCTCGGGCTCCCTCAGGGGGAGCTTGGTGGCAAGGGCCTGGCTCATGGTGGTTATCTCACCGCTCAGTACCATCTTGCCCAGTCTTGTCTTGGGATTCCATTCCGCCATCTTACTTCGCCTCCATCCGGCTCTTGACCTCTTCGACCATCTTACCCATGTTCTCGTCGATGTGGGCGCCCTTGATCCTTTCCTCGGTGGGGAGGACCTCCTCACCGTGGGGGATGGCGATCCCGGCATCGAGCATGCCCCTCAGGGCGGCGAATATGGCTGAGCCCCTCGCCGGTCCCTTCAGGCCGATGTCCAGCACAGCCTCTTCCACGCCGTTCTGGGATGCCCTCTTGCCGGCCAGGTAGCCGGTGAGGTAGGCCGCGGGGATGTTCCCGGTCGCGCCGGTCCAGCCGAGCTTGGGCAGCTCCTTGGAGGTAGCGGCGGCGAGGACCTTGTCCCCCTTCTCGTCGTAGGTGATGAACTGTACGTTCGCGTTCTTGAGCGAGAGGCGCACGACCGCGCGGGGGACCCTGCCCCTCAGCAGCCTCTGCCTCTGCCTGTAATCGGTCCTTCCTTCCCTGCGCCTGCGGAAGTTCACTCTGTATCTCGGTCCTTCTGCCATTTACTTCGCCTCCTGCAGGTGGCCCTCGTTCTTAAGGTGCGTCAGCAGGTGGTTCCTGCTCTTGAACACCCCTCCCTTGGCCTTCATGTAGAACTCGCGGTAGATGCTCTTGGAGATCTTGCCGCTGTCCCTGAGGCCCCGCAGCTCTGCGCGGATGGGCCTGATGGTCTGGATCCAATCCCTCTTGGTGGGGGTCCTGGCCCCGGCCCTGCCCTTCCTGCTTCCGGGGCCGCGCTGGCGGCCCTTCTTGCGCTGGGCGGCGTTATACCTGGTCCGCCCCTTCGATATCCCGGCCTTGGGCAGCGCCTTGATGGTGCCGGAATCGATGGCGGTGCGGATGTCCGCCCTGGTGATGGCGTCGGCCAAGTCCTCGGACCGGTTGGGGTCGATCCAGACCCGGTTCTCACCGCAGTCCAGGATCTCGGCCGCCATACGCCTTTGGTTCTTCAAATCCATATTCATCCCGTCCTGTTAAGGACACGAATGCCCAGCTCATCGGCCTTCTGCTCGATGGCCTGTCTCTTCTTGAATCCGACGCTCCCGCCGACCCTGACCGCCTGGACCTTGGGGTCCACCTTTTCCAGCTGGTCGGGGTTCCACACCATGACCTCCTCGAAACCTGAGGGGTGCAGCCCGCGTACCTTGGCCGGTCCGCGGTAGCCGATGCTGACCACGTTGGGGCGGTACTTGATATGGCAGCGCATCTTGCTGTGCATGCCGCGCGGCTTCCTCCACTTCTCACCCAGTCGGGGGAAGCGGTACCACTCCTGCCTAAGGAAGGCGATGCGGTCGTGGTTCATGTCGTAACGGAGGGACAGGAGCTTCTTGGTCTCGTCGTCGAGGACGGGCTTCTTCTTGGCAACGTATGCGCCCTTCTCGACGACCTCGCTCTCCGGCTTCTCCACGATCTCCACGTCCTCAGCCCCCTTCTTGGCGGGCTTGGACTCGGAAGCGGGCACGATGGCCTTCTTGGCCCTCTTCTCGACCTTGACATCGAGAAGGGTCCTCCAGACCTTTACGGTCTTGGGACCGACCCCGATGAGCTCGTCCATGATCTTCTTGCTCTTCGCCGAGCTGCGGAGGGCGTCCTTGAGGTCAGGAACTTTCGTGATGCCCATGTCTGCGAGCTGGGCGGTGAACTCCTCCTTGTAATGGGGCAGGTCCGTCAGCTCATTGATCTCTTCCTTCTTCTCCTTGCTCATGAGCTCACCTTCTTGGCCTTCTCGGTGATGTAAATGCCATCCTGGAACACCCGGGGGTCATAGCCCCAGATCTTGGTGGCGTACTCGATGTTGGCCGCGGTCTGTCCGACGGCCTCGACGTTCGTGCCGGTGAGCACCACGTCGTTGCCCTTGACCGCGATCTTGGTGTCGCCCAGGATCTTGGCCTGACGGGGCGATCGCTCGCCGAGGAAGTTCTCGATGACGAACTTGTCGCCCTTCACCGCCGTCTTCATCGGGAAGTGAGAGAACACGATCTTCATGTGGTACTCGAACCCGATGGTGACTCCCTCGATCATGTTGGTCAAGTGAGAGGCAAAGGTCCCGATCATGGCCTTGTCCTTCACCCTCGGCATCTCACAGCTGACGACCAGGTGTTCTCCGTCCAGCCTGACCTTGGTCTTGGGGTTGTAGAAGTCACGGCTCAGCTTTCCCTTGGGGCCCTTGACCTCCACGATGGAACCATTTACGGTGACGGTGACCCCCTTGGGGATGGCCACCTTCTCTTCAAGTATTCCGCTAAGTGTCATCGAAGTCCCCTCAGTACACGTAGGCCAGAAGCTTTCCGCCCACCCCAAGCTCCTTGGCCCTGGCATGGCTCACGACGCCCGCAGTGGTCGTCATTATGAGCACTCCAAAGTCCTGAGCGGGTAGGTATCTGGACTCGAATCTCTCCAGATCGTTCTTCTGAACCGAATATCTCGGCTTTATCACGCCGCAGTCGTTTATCTTTCCCTGTATCCTTACCTTGAACAGGCCGGCCTTTCCGTCCTCGACGAACTCGAACTGGTTGATGTAGCCATACTCTTGCATGACCTTCAGCACCCTTCCGATCAGCTTGGAGGACGGGCGGATGGTGCACTCGCTCTTACCGACCGAGGCCGCGTTCTTGATGGTCGACATGGCGTCGTTAAGTGGGTCGCTCTGCATGTCATCACCTCAGCTATACTTCTTGAACCCGATCTCCGGGGCTATCTCACGGAAGCACTGCCGGCAGACGTGCATACCGTAGCGGCGTACGATGCCACGCTTTCTTCCGCAGCGCAGGCACCCCTTCTTCCTTCCATATTCCTTCTTAGTCTTCACTCGACCACCTCGACTTTGAACTGTTCCTTCATGAAGCTGATGGCCTCATTCCTGGTCATGCGGTGCTCCTTGGGGATTCTCCGGGTCATGATGCGCCTCTTGGCCACCCGGTATCCCGGCCTCATGAAGACCACGCTGACATCCATACCGAAGATGCCGATCTCGGGGTCGTACTTCATGCCCTCGAAGTCGGTATAGTCCGGGATGCCGAACGACAGGTTGCCCTCCTTATCGAAGGAGTAGCTCGCCACGCGGTTATCCCGGATGACGAGCGCCTTCCTTAGGAAGTCCTGGGCCTTCACTCCCCTCATCGTGACCTTGCACCCGATGGGCATGCCAAACCTCACGCCCAGATCCCTGTTGGTGACCTTGGCGAAGGTGATCACCGGCTTCTGCTTGGTGACCATGCTCAGGACCTTCTGGGCCTTGTTCAGCCGCTCGCCGGCCTCCCCGACCCCGATGTTCACGACGACCTTCTCGATGTGAGGCTGCTTCATGAGGTCGCTCATATCGCGGCCTCCTCGGGCAGCTCGATCTCGGGCGTCTTGGTCCCGATCACGAACACGTTGTTCTTCACGGTGGAGGTGCCGTCCTTGAACTTCACAAGGTTCTCGGAGGCGAGCCTGGTGATGACGTACTCATCGACCACCGCGGTCTCGCCGACATGGGAACCGGAGGTGATCAGGGTCAGGGCGCCCTTGTCCAGGGAGTAGTGCTCCAGCACCTTCTGGCTGGGAACCTCGATCTTGAGGACGTCCCCGGTCTTGTAGCTGTCCTTCTCCACCAGGACGTTCCTTCCGTCGTGCATGTTAAGCTGAACCTTTCCGCCGCTGACGATGGTCTTGTTCTCGATGCGGCACAGCTTCCAGGCAGCCTTCTCCGCGGGGATCTTGGCCAGCTGGAGCTTGCCCCTGCGGTCGAGGACCATGCGGTAAGCGGTCCCGGCCTTGGGGAGGGACACGACGTCCATCAGGCCGATGCCCTGCTTGTGGTTGTTGACGACCTTGCCGTCTACCAGTATGCCCTTCTCGAATATGACCGCCCTGACCTCGGCCGCGGTCGTACACACCTGCAGCATGTCGCGGAGGACGACGGTCACTGGGATGCTCCCTTCCAGGGCGTGGGCGCCGGGGGAGGGCTTGGCGATCCAGTGGGCGGTCTTCCTCTTGACCGGCCAGCTGCGGGGCGCTATCAATCTCTTCATCTCATTGCTCATTGTGAAACCTCCTTGGCCCTGGCAAGCTTCTCCTTCCGCTTGGGGTCGGAGAGGTCGAGCTTGGTGATCATGACCTTGGACGCGTGGACCGGCCTAGCGGTCTGGGTGCCGTCGGCCTTGGCGATGGTTACGCCCTCGACAGTGACCCTTCCGGTCTTGGTTATGACGGCGGCGACCTTGCCCTCGAGACCGAGGATCTCCTCGTCACCGCGCATTACCTTCACCGTGTCTCCCTTGATGACCTGCAGCGAGCGGAGTTTGTACTCCTTCTGCAGGTCCTCGCTCAGATGGGAAGAGATGTTCTTCCTCCTGATGTGGCTGGGAGCGTTGTAGAAGGACTTCCTTTGCTTCCGTGCTTTCTTGCTCTCTACCATTGTCTCACCTTCAGATTATCGTAGAGGCGGTTGCTGCTATGCGGGGCCACCTCTCCGCCGCTTCCCTCGCCACGGGTCCCTTGATGTCCGTTCCCTTGGTCTCACCCTCTTCGGTGGTGATGACCGCGGCATTGTCCTCGAAGGAGACCATGACCCCGTCAGCCCGGCGGAACGGCCGGCGCTGGCGGACGATGATAGCATACACTACCTGCCTCCTCATCTCGGGGCTTCCCTTCTTGACGGAGGCGATGACTATGTCCCCTACGCCGGCCTTGGGGTACCGGCGGCTCGTGCCGTGGTAGCCCGGGACGGTGATGATCGCGATCGTCTTGGCGCCCGTGTTGTCGATGACGTTGAGCACGGTTCCGGTCTGGACACCGCGCGACTGTCTACCTGCAACTCCCTTCATCACGTTCACCTCTTCTCGATGATCACGAAGGACACGGTCTTGCTCAGCGGGCGGCACTCCATGATCTTGACATGGTCACCGGCCTTGACCCCCAAGCAAGGGGGGTTATGCACTGAGTAGTGGCTCGTTCTCTTCTCGTAACGCTCGTACTTACCCTGGTACTTCAGGTAATTGCGCTCTACCACCGCGGTCTTGTCCATCTTAATGGAAATGACAACCCCTTCGATGGTCTGGCCCTTTACTGACAGCTGCCCGTGGAAGGGGCAGTGCTTGTCGGCGCAGGCGGACTCGGGCGCCCTGACATCGATTCCTATATCCTTGACTTCGTTAGCCATTGGGATCACCTAATCTTCTTGATACGATCCTCAGGTCGGTGCTGGATCTCCGAACCGTGAATCTGGACCTTATCTCCCTGGTATGTGAACAGGAACTCATTGGTCGACTTGGGGACGACGATCTCTCTGTCGTCCTTACGGATGACGAAGGTCCTCTTGGTCTCGTCCACCACTGCGCCGCGCACATTACCGCAGCCAGGATTGGGCAATACCTCGACCTCCAAGCCGATCAGTTCTGACCTCATGAGCTCCCTCTTGTTCACGCTCATCTGAGATCCGTCTTGAAGCCCATCTGTTCGAGGACTTCTTTGACCTTCTTCTTGTGGTCACCCTGCAGCTCAATTCGGCCTTCCTTGGCCGTACCGCCAGCAGCGCACTTGCTCTTTAACTTCTTTGCCAGGTCGTCCATGTCGATGTCGTTCTCATCGATACCTTCGACCACGGTCACGATCTTTCCGTAGCGCCTGCTGTCAGTGCTGATCCGTACGGTTTGCTGTTCGCGTGCGATCTCTTCGCACATGCACAGTTCCTTGGGCAGCCCACATACCGGGCAGATTTCGGCCATTAGTGCTTCTCCTCCTCCTTCTGAATGGTCTCGATCCGAGCAATGTTGGTCCTAAGGGCCCGTATCCTTCCGGGGTTGGTGGGCGCCCCGCCCATAGCGGCGGTGCCTCTCTCATGCATGAGCTCGTCGCGGAGCTCGCGCAGCTTCTTGGCGCGGTCCTCGGCGGCCATTTCCTTGATCTCCGACGTCCGGAGAAGAGCCATTACTGCTCACTCTCCGTCGTGTCGGTACCCTCTTCGACCGGGGCAGCGGGCTCCTCTGCTGGGCTCTCCGCGGTCTCCGTGTTCTCAACGTTGGGGACGATGACCGAAGGCTCTTCCTTCTTCACCATCAGCGGTGCGAGCTCGGGATACTTCTCTGTCGCCTCTGTAGGCGCGATGACATCGATCTCGTCCGGCAGCTTGGTCTCCGGGCGCATGATCTCCACGGTGACGCCGATGACGCCGGGCTTGAGCTTCGCTACTGCGTAGCCCTTGTCCACGTCCTTCAGCTTCGGCTCGCCGCAGAACTTGATGTAGCCTTCCTTGAACTTCTCGGTGCGGTGCCTCTGGCCGGTTAGCTTCCCGGCGATGACGATGTGGCATCCCCTAGCCCCGGACTCCATGACCCGGCGGATGGTGCTGTGACCGGCCCGCCTGAAGTGCCAGCCCCTCTCCAGGGCGAAGGCCAGCTTCTCGGCCATGATCTGGGCGTTGAGGTTGGGGTTCGCTACCTCCTGGACCTCGACCTGGGGGTTATCGAACTTAAAGTCCTCCTCGATCGCCCTGGTCAGGTTCTTGATGGCCGCTCCGCGGCGACCGATCACGATGCCAGGGCGCTCGGTAACGAGCGTGACCCTGGTCCCCATGGGGGTCCTCTGCACATCTAGCCCGCCGAATCCCGCCCTAGATACCTCCTTCATCAAGAACTCCTTGAGGAGGACCCTGCGGACGTTCTCGGCTATGAACTTCCTTTCATTCGCCATATTTACTGTGCCTCCTCCAAGATGACCTCGATGTTAACGGTCTGCTGGTTCCAGGGGGTGCTCCGGCCGTAGGCACGGGGCATATGACCAGGAATGGTCCGTCCAAGGTTCGTGGTGATGACCTTTACCTTCATGTTGTCGGCGTCCAGGCCCTTGTACTCTGCGTTGTGCTTGGCGCTGTTGATCACGTCCAGGATGGCCGTGGCCGACTTTGCGGGGAAGCGGCCGGGGCCGACACCCTTCTTGTGGGCCACGCCGGTGTTGAACCGGGCGAACTGGACCGGCCTCTTCAGGTCGATGACCTCTTCCAGCATCCTGATCGCCACGGCGACCTTCTTCCCTCTGATCATGCGGCAGATCTCACGGGAGTCCTTGGGGGAGACGGGTTTCTCCTTCCCAATGGCCTTCGCGGTCTTGTCCGGATCTGCGTATTGAGTGTATCCAGCCATGTTTCCACCTCACTTAAGCGGCAGGAACTTGGAACCCCTGGTGGCACCTACGCCCGGTCCAGAGTGCTTCACTTCGTGCCTGGTTATGGCGAACTCGCCAGTGAAGTGCCCGATCATCTCGGGCTTGATCTCGAACTCGAAGAACTCCTTGCCGTTGTGGACAGCAACCCTCTTCCCCACGAACTGGGGGATGATGGGGACGTCCCTGCGGTGGGTCCTGGTGACCTCGCGGTTGCCGGACTTGAGCACCTCGAAGGCGATCCTCTGCTCTTGGTTCATACCGCGGGCCAAGGTCCTCCTGGCACGGGACGGGAGCAAAGTGACCATCTCGTCGAAGGGCATCTCCAGCAGCTCCTCCATAGAGAAGCCACGGTAGGTGAACTCCTTCTTGCGCCGGGCGGTGATGCCGCCCTTCTTCTTGCGCTGCTTCCTGCGCGCGGCCTTCTGACCGCCAATCTTCTCCTTTGCCATGTAGATCACTTCCTCCGCTTGGGCGACAGGCGGCCGACCTTACGTCCAGGTGACGCATTCCGGCTAACGGTGCTCGGCTTACCGACATGGGGGTGTCCACCGCCACCGTGGGGGTGGTCCACAGCGTTCATGGCCACTCCCTTGACCTTGAAGTTCGCCTTTGCCTTGCTCTGGTAGGCGTGGAACTTGTTACCCGCCTTACCGAACGGCTTCTCCCTCTGACCTCCTCCGGCGACCACGCCAATGGAGACGCGGCAGCGGGGGTTGAAGGTCTTGAACGAACCGGAGGGCATGAGGACGACTACCTTGTCCCCCCTGCTCACCACGGTCGCGGACGTTCCGGCAACGCGGACGAACTTGCCTCCGTCGCCGGGCTGTCCCTCGATGTTATACACGAAGCTACCCTCGGGCACGGTGCTCAGGGGTACCACGTTTCCGGGGCTGAGGTCCGTCGCTCCGAGGTCGTAGCTGACGGTCTTGCCGACCGTCATCCCTTCGGCTGCGAGCATCAGGACGCTCTTTCCGGAGAAATCGACCTTCGCCAGGGGCCCGGTGCGTCCAGGGGCGTGGATGAGGTCGACGATCTTGCCGTTGCCAGCATCGACATTAGGATACCGAATGCTGCTGATGTGCCTGTGGCCAGGGGTGCGGTAGACCGGGCCTCCCTTGCCGCGTCTCTGCTGTCTGAGTTGTTTTCCCATAATATCCCCTCAGAACACTCCAATCCTCATCCCGATGTCCTCGGCCGAGTAACCCTCGGCGAGCTGGATGATGGCGCGCTTTCCTTCCTTGGTGACCTTGGTCCACACCTTGGAAACCTTCACATCGAAGTGCTTCTCGAAGGCCTCCTTGATCTCCTTCTTGGTAGCCTCCTTGAGGACGACAAACTCTATCCTGTTGCCGTCCTTGAAGTCCTGGGTGGGGGTCCCGGTCATGTGGTTCATTGTCTTTTCTGTAACATAAGGGTGGAAAAGGATGTCGGACTTGACCATGCCTACCACTCTCCTATCTTCTTAAGGGCGGACTCGGAGAAGACCGCAAGCCTTCCAGCCATGCCGCCAGGGGCCAGCACTCCCGCGCTCAGTCCCTCGGTCGAAACGATCTCGACGCCTGGCAGGTTGTTGGCGCCCATGAACACCGGCGCTTCCTGGGCCGAAACGACCACGAGGATGCTACGGGGGGTCTTGTACTTCCTGCCCCTCATCTTGCCGCGACCAGCGCGGATATGCTTGCCGTCCTTGGCTCTCTCCAGGTCAGCGGAGATGCCGATCTTCTCCATAGCGGACACCACGTCGCTGGTGGTGGAGAGCTTCTCAAAGTCGTCCTCGACGATCACAGGCATGGTGAGCCCGTCATCGAACTTATGTCCCCTCATCTTGACGATCTCGGGGTCGGACAGAGCTGCCAGAGCGGACAGCTTGGCCTTGAACTTCTCCTTCCTGTTGACCTTCTTGGAGTAGTCCTTCTCAGGCTTAGGCGGGAAGGCCCTGCGGCCACCAACATTGTTGGGGGACTCGGCGGCCTTGCTGCCCTGGGTCAGCCTCTGGACACGGGAGGTACCGCGCCCCTTTCCCCACTGGGAAACGGCATGCCTGATGCCCGCGGTGGGGCTTGGCCCGTAGGCCTGGCGTCTGTTCGCCTGCTCGGCCACGGCGGCGCGGTGGATGATGTCCGGCCGGTAGTCGGTGGCGAAGGCGGCGGGGAGCTCCACGCTCTTGACGACATCGCCTTTGACGGAGTAGATGTTGACATTGTTCTTGGGCATGTTCTTCAGGCCCCCTGCTTGGACTCGGTGGAGACGTACACCATGTTGGGCGCCTCCTTGAGCACGACACCGGTCGGCCTTACGGGGTCCCTGAGGCGGATGAGCCTCTTGGTGGGGCCCGGAACGGAGCCGTGTATGAGAACGTAGTTGTTCCTTACATTGCCGTAGTGGATGAACCCGCCCTTGGGGTTGACCTCCTCGCCTTTCTCCCCGATCTTGAGGATCCGCTTGTTGAACTCGGTCCTCTGGTGGTAGCCGACCTGGCCGGCCTGGGGAACCTGAGGCCTGACGAACCCAGGCCTCTTGGGTGCGAGGGTTCCGACCATCCTGCGGTGCTTGGAGTTCTTGTGGGACAGCAGCTTGATGCCCCACCTCTTGACGGCACCCTGGAAGCCCTTACCCTTGGTCACCGCGGACACGTCGATGATGGCGCCGTCCTTGGCGAACTCGGTGACGGTGATATCCTTTCCCAGCAATCCCTTCGCATACTCAAGCCTCTGGGCCACGGAACCGCCGCCGACACGGGTCTCCATCAGGTCGGGGACCTTCTTGGGCACGCCGGTGATCATCTTGGGCTGAGTGTAGGTCAGTACGCGGACATCCTCGATGTCCTTCTTGTTCAGCTCGCTCCAGGCCTTCTCGGCATCCTGGTTCTTGGGGATCGGGAGCCTCCGGGCGAGGTTCTGGTCAAGCCCGCTGGCCCATACCTCTCCGGCGGTCTTCAGACCGTAGCGGGAGCTCTCGTAGATCCTGACCGCGGCGACCTTCATCGGGGGCACCTCAAGAACGGTGACCGGGATCTGGATCTCCTGGCCCGAGGTGAGGCTGTTCTTGTCGAAGTCCACCACGAATGCATGGGTCATTCCGGCCTTGTACCCAGCGAATCCCTGCAGCTTAGGGCCTTCGCTGATCTCAGGCCAGGAGTCTAACCTGGGCGTCTGGCTAACCGCTCGCTTCCTGGGCGAATACGCATGCGAACCTTGTTTTGGACGTCTTCTGTTTGGCATGATTCTCCCTCTCTTCTCCTTGAGAGAATCCACTCTCTGTGCTTGCGCCTCTTTCTTACTCGATCGCTCGAGGTCAGCACCTTCGACCGTGACGCGTTATCCGCCCTCCGAGAATGGAGTTAGAGGGGAAATTGGGATGCAGAGCATTGCCCATGGCGTCTGGTCGAACGTCCTCAGCGCTTACAGCGTGCGTGTGGCATTAGAGTCGTTATATTTAAACCTACCGTGGACGCCCGCACCCCCTCTGGCCGTGCAGTATTCCACTTTTCGGGAACACCCCTGTGCAATGGTGCCACAAGCAATGACCTCGCGGGTCGGATCACCGACGCGGGGATAGGAATCGCAACGTTCGACCTAGGTTGTCTCTCGGAGCTCATCCCCGGCGAAGAGGATGAGGCTGCGGCAAGGGACTTCGTGAGGGGCCCGCAGAGGAGACATTCCTGCATCCATGGACTACGGAGGCAAAGCAAGAATTGATCCCTAAAGTCAGAGCCAGTGAACCCAGAGGTTGATTGATCGCCTCTTCCTGCACCCTGGCCACCGACGGAAACGATATACTCCCAACGCCCGATACGGTCCCGAAGAGCATGAATGAGGGACCAACGCAGGGGAGCGCCGCGGGCCAGGGCGTCCGCGACGGCGGGGAGCTCATCGTTTCGCGACCGCCGACAGTGAAGGTGATCATGGTGGCGGAGGCACCGTCCCTAGGCCTGATGACCATCTACCAGGCCTGCCGGACCTTCGACGACGAATCGGCCCGCCGCATGGTCTTCGCCGCCGGCGAGCCGGGGCGCCTGCTGGTCAGGGCCCAGCACTTTCTGATGGAGATGCGCGACGTGCAGGAGGAGGAAAAGATGAGGCAGCTGTACAAGCTGTTCCGCTACGGCCACCTCATCTATCTCAACCCCCGCCCAGGGGACGAGCACCTTGCGCCTCAAACCCAGGAGATCGCCCGCATGGAGATGGACCTCCTGCTCGACGAGGGCGTGCAGGCGATAGTGGTGTTCGGAGAGCTGGCCCAGAACTGGGTCCGCACGAACTTCCCGCCCGAAGGCCTCATGATCGTCTTCCTGCCCCAGCCGTCCAACCACATCTCCAGCTGGTACCCGTCGTTCTTGGAGAGGACGGCCAGGGAACGGGGGAGCGACGCGCTGGAGGTCAGGGACGCCATGGCGGTCCAGATAGACAAGCTCGTCCGCCTGTGCTCCGATCTGTGAGCTCAGGCGGAACGCAGCGCCTGGTCCAGGTCCTCCTTAAGGTCCTCGACGTCCTCGATGCCGACGGACAGCCGCACCAGGTTGTCCCTGATGCCCAGGCGGGCCCGCTCCTCGGGAGGCACCGCGGCGTGGGACGAGTTGAGGGGCATGCTGACCAGGCTCTCCACCCCGCCCAGGCTAGTGGCCATCTTGACCAACTTCATCGAGGACATGGCACGCTCGGCCGCCTTCCTACCGCCCTTGACCTCAAAGCTGACCATTCCCCCGAAGCCGGCCATGAGCTTCCTGGCCAGCGCGTGCTGGGGATGACTCTCCAGGCCAGGGTAGTACACCCGATCGACCAGGGGATGGTCCTCGAGATACTCGGCGATGGCCGAGCCGTTCTGGTTGTGGCACTTCATCCGCAGCGCCAGGGTCTTCATCCCCCGCTCGAGGAGAAACGCCGCCATGGGGTCCATGGAGCCGCCCAGGACGATCCTCTTGCGCATCACCGGAGCGATGTCCAGATCATTGACGACCGCCGCCCCGGCCAGGAGGTCGGAGTGCCCGCCGAAGTACTTGGTGCCGCTCTCCATGACCAGGTCCGCCCCTGCCTCCAGCGGCCGCTGGTTGATGGGGGTGGCGAAGGTATTGTCGACCACCACCATGGCCCCCCGCTCGTGGGCGGCCTTGATGACCTCGGGGTAATCGACCAGCTTCAGGAGGGGATTGGTCGGCGACTCCAGCCATACCAGCTTGGTCCCGGGGACGATAGCCTCGATGAGCGCGCCGGTGTCGGCAGTGGGGGCGAAGCTCACGTCGATGCCCAGGGAGGTGAGATGGTACCTCATCAGGTTGTACGACCCCCCGTAGATGTCCTCTTGGGAGACGAGACGGTCCCCCGCCTTCAGGTACGTCAGCAAGGTGGTGGACGTCGCCGCCATGCCCGAGGCGAAGAGCAGGCAGTGCTTTCCGGACTCCAGCGCGGCGATCTTGCGCTCGGCGGCGGAGACGGTGGGATTGCCGTACCGCGTGTAGATGTACGACCCGTCCGGCACCTCCCCGTCCCAGGTCCGCTTGTCCCCGGTGGGGAAGAAAAAGGTGGACGACTGGTAGATGGGGGTATTGACCGAGCCGGTCTCCCGGTCGAGGTGCTCCCCCGAGTGCACGGAGATGGTGGACTGACCCTTGAATTCCGTCATGATGACCTCGCCCGTAGATGGGCGAGGCGGTGATAGTTCTTTCTCACTCCCCGCCGCGCTTCACCACGACGGTGACGATGTCGCCGTCCATGAGCAGGTGGTCGGCCCCCGCCGTCTGCCCGGGGAACTTGGCCGAGTCACCCCATACCGTGGCGTACCTGAAGTTCCTGCGGAAGGTACGGTGGATGCGGTCGCAGAGGTCGCCGACGGTCGAGCCGTTCATTATGACCATGGGCTCCTTCATGTCCGCATCCTGGCCCTGGGGCTTCAGGAACACGTGGATGAACTCCAGCTTCCTGTAGATCTCCTCCTTCAGCTCCTCCACCCCCACGTCCCTGTTCGCCGCCACGTACACGGGGCCCCAGGGCTTCATCTTCTCCCTGATCTTGTCGAGGTGCCCCTCGTCCACCAGGTCGATCTTGTTGACCACGCAGGCCGAGCGCAGGTACACGCGGTTGCCGGTCAGGACGTCGATGAGCTGCTCCTCGTCGACGTCCTCGCGGATGATGACCTCGGCGTTCACGTAGCCGTACGCGGACACCATGTCCGCGGCGATCTCCGGGGTGATCTTGGTGAGGGTGACCGTGGGCTTGACCTCGATGCCGCCCCGGTCGGTCTTGGTGATGACCACGTTGGGAAGATGGGTGTTAATCCGGATGCCGGTATTGTAGAGCTCGTTGACCAGGACGTCGATGTTCGTGTCGTAGACGTCGATGACGAAGAGGATAAGGTCGGAGGTGCGGACGACGGCCAGCACCTCCCTCC
>Ga0183100_1000873_pt1 | contig 18397 bp, 14 predicted proteins | sample Biomet2_FD_127789 | JGI IMG/M metagenome (GOLD analysis project Ga0183100, IMG submission 127789) | Microbial communities from bioreactor (seeded with anoxic lake sediment) at LBNL, California, USA - Biofuel metagenome 2 | ecosystem: Engineered > Bioreactor > Anaerobic > Unclassified ...
GGGAAGGTGGGGGTCTGGGGGAGGGAACCCCCTTTGCAAAGGGGGTTCCCTCCCCCAGCTCTTCAAAATATCCCCAAAAGGTGTATCCATGGACAAGGTCTTGCTCGATTATGGCAGCGGTGGACGGGCGTCACAGCGCTTTGTCAATGAGCTTTTTTTTAAGTACCTGGGGAACGATATCCTGGCCCGCATGGATGATGGGGCTGTGCTTGACGTGTCAGGACCGGTGGCCATGAGCACGGATAGTTTCGTCGTGGACCCTATTTTTTTCCCCGGCGGCGACATCGGGTCGCTGGCCGTGCATGGCACGGTCAACGATGTGGCCATGATGGGGGCGCGTCCGCTCTATCTGACTTGCGGGTTTATTTTGGAAGAGGGTCTTCCCATGGAAAATCTGGAACGTATCGTGGCTTCGATGGGGGCGGCGGCGCGCAAAGCCGGAGTCCGCATTGTGGCCGGCGACACCAAGGTGGTGCCGCACGGTGCGGCGGATAAAATTTTTATCAATACCACAGGACTGGGCGAATTGCTTGTCGATCCGGCTCCGAGCGGCCATCGGGCGGCGGTCGGAGATGTGGTGTTGGTGTCGGGCTCCATGGGCGACCACGGGCTGACCATCCTGTCCACCCGCGAGGGGTTGTCTTTTGACGCTCCAGTGACCAGCGACAGCGCGGCGCTTAGCGGACTGGTGGAAAAGTTGCTCACCGCCGTGCCGGGGGTGCATGTCCTGCGCGATCCGACGCGTGGCGGACTGGCCACGACGCTCAATGAAATTGCCGGTCAATCCCAGGTCGGGGTGGAGTTGACGGAGACGGATATTCCCATCAAACCGGCCGTGGCTGGTGGCTGTGCCGTTTTGGGACTTGATCCGCTGTATCTGGCCAATGAAGGGAAATTCTTGTGTATTTTGCCCGAAGCCGCAGTGGATGCAGCGCTGGCGATCCTCCGGGCTGATCCGTTAGGCGAAGGTGCGGTCCGCATTGGTCGGGTTGTGTCCGAACATCCGGGCAAAGTGGCCATGGTCACGCCGCTTGGCGGCAAACGTCTCCTTGGTATGTTGGAAGGCGAGCAGCTGCCGCGCATTTGCTGATGGCAGGCGGGGCGGCGCAAAGGCCCGGAGGGAGCGCGTGGGGACCCTCCCCAAGAACAACACTTTTGGAAGGGAGCGCGAACATGAGTGTGTGTGATGTGGTCATTATGGGCGCTTCAGGGCGCATGGGCGCGACCCTGACCCGGTTGGCCCAGGCTGATCCGACGTTTCATTTGGTGGGGGCGTTGGAACGCGCCGGCTGCACGGCGGCTCTGGCCAATCTGGAATGCGAGGTGGGAGACGATCTCCATGCCGTACTGGCCAAATGCCCGGGAGCGGTTGTTATTGATTTTACTGCACCGGAAAGTTCGGTCAATACCGCTAGGATCGCTGCCGCTTCAGGCAATCCCGTCGTCATCGGCACCACGGGGCTGACTCCCGACCAGACCAAGGCCTTGGCTGCGTCTGCCGCGAAGACGCCGATTTTTTTTGCTCCCAATATGAGCGTGGGCTTAAACGTGCTCTTGCAGGTGTTGCCCGAATTGGTCCGCAAGCTTGGTCCGGCCTACAATCTGGAGGTCATGGAGATCCACCACAACAAGAAGGCTGACGCCCCGAGCGGGACGGCCATCAAACTCGGTCAGTGTCTGGCTGAAGCACGGGGAGTGGAGTACGACGCCGTCAAACGGCATTGCCGCGACGGCATCATTGGACCGCGCAGCAATGAAGAAATTGGCGTCCAGGCTCTTCGCGGCGGGGACGTAGTGGGCGATCATACGGTCTATTTTTTTGGCCCTGGCGAACGCATTGAGGTGACTCATCGGGTGCATACCCGGGACACCTTTGCCCAGGGAGCCTTGCGCGCCGCCAATTGGCTGCGCCAGCAAAAGCCCGGCCGGCTGTATGCTATGGCCGACATGCTGGCCTGATCCCAAAACGCGCGGCAAATCGTTTTCGATCGTGTGCCCAGGGAGTGAGGTGGGCCGACCTGCCTCATGTCCCTTGAGGGGAAGAGCGGCCAACGGCCGGGATTCCTCGGCGTCTGGGCGGCTTGCGCCTTGGTCCGAGGGTCTTCCGGCCGTTGGCCGTCTCCGACTGTGGTGACGGCGAAGATACAACTGGTCTCTGTCCTTTAAGTGAAACATGAAAAGAGGAGTGGGCGGATGCCGGAGAAACCCCGCTGGTGGGTTTTGGCCATGGGAGCCCCATACGATCCCGGCGATTTCGAGCAGCGGGAGGTGGTGCGCACCCGTCTGCGACAGGAACTTTTGCTGTTGGCCATTGTGCCGGACGACTACGTCTGGGTCTGGGACGAGCAAGAGCGGGCGCAGCTCGTGTTACGCGTTTTTGATACCCGCGATGCAGCCGACGGGTATGCCGCTTATATGACCGGGCGGGGAGTGGAAGTCCGGGTGACCCGGGTCATGCGGCAATAAGGCGAGGGCTCCTTTCTTTTTTTTGTGTGCTGCTGCGGCCTCTTGTTCCTCTACTGTTCCTGTTCTGTGCAGAACGTGGTAGAAAATGTTCCTTCCGTGTCGATAACATTTCTTTCTCCTTTGAACTATTGATTTTATTTTGTGGTTTCGGGCTTGAGCAAAACGATCTGTCCTTTTTGTGTTTCTTTGTTGTTTCTTATTTGTTCGTAATATATGTATCTATTTAAAATATATTATTTTTCATAGAATATACGTGTTCTTCAAAGCGGAAGTTTCGGTACAGATTGAAGCCTCCTCGGCAAAGCATGTATACAACCTGTGCGTTTTCTGTTCCTTTATTGTGCATAACAGAGATAATATGCTAAAATAAAATGTTTTTACGAGATTAAATCCGCGAAGAAAACGCGTTGCCCAAAACCGCTTCCCCGTCTTATCCTCGTCCCATGATGCTTCCTTTTCATCCGTGCACAGCGAGCTGGTTTACAGCCAGCTTCGGCGCGCCGACTGCTATTCAACGCCAAGCTTGGCCACGTATTGCCGCTGGCGAACACGTTCTGGCCGTGGCCCCAACGGGTTCCGGCAAGACGTTGACGGCCTTTTTAAGCGCGCTGGATTCTCTGGCCACAGGAAAATGGCCGACAGGAAGGGTCAGTGTCGTCTATGTCTCGCCGCTCAAAGCCCTGGGCGCGGACGTGCGGGCCAATCTTGCCGTCCCCCTGGCCGGTTTGCGGCAGGCATTCGCCGCTGCCGGGGAGGTCTTTCCTCCGCTTCGGGCCGAGATTCGCACCGGAGATACGTCGTCCGAAGCGCGCCGGCGCATGCTGCGCCAACCGCCGGAACTTCTTATCACCACGCCGGAATCCTTAAATTTGTTGTTAAGTTCCCAGGGCGGCCGGTCCATACTTGGGGACGTGCGTCTTGTTATTCTTGATGAAATCCATGCCGTGGCCGGCACGAAGCGCGGCGTTTTTCTTCTGTCCGCGGTGGAGCGGTTGGCCTGTCTTGCCGGTGAATTTCAACGCGTGGCCCTGTCCGCCACAGTCGCGCCACTTGAAACGGTGGCCGCTATGGTGGGTGGTTTTTCCCTGACTGGCGATCCGACAGATCCGGTCTTCTCGCCGCGCCCGGTGGCAGTGGTCCAAAGCCCGACGGAAAAACGTAGTGAACTGTGTGTGCGCTATGCGCCACATCCTGAAGGCAACGCCCCGGGCGAATCGTTTTTGACGCAGCTGGCTGCTGCTATCCGCCGGCGTATTTTGGCCAATCGTTCCACGTTGATTTTTGTCAATAGCCGCAAGCTGTGTGAAAAGCTGGCCCGATGTATCAACGATGATCAGCCCGAAGTGCTGGCCTATGCCCACCATGGCTCGCTTTCCCGGGAATTGCGTCAGGCTGTCGAGGCCAGACTGAAGGCCGGAGAGCTTAGAGCCGTGGTGGCCACCAATTCCCTGGAACTGGGCATCGACATCGGAGCGGTGGATGCAGTGTTGCTTGTCGAGTGTCCGCCGACCGTCAGCGCGGCCATTCAGCGTATTGGTCGGTCCGGCCATGGTGTGGGCGAGGTGAGCCGGGCTGTTTTTTTGCCAACATCTGAAAAGGATCTGCTGGAAGCCACGGTGATGGCCCGGGCCGCCGCCCGTCGTGCGATCGAGCCGTTGCAACCTGTTGTGGCCCCGCTTGACGTGTTGGCCCAAACGCTGGTGGCCATGCTTGGCGTTGAAACCTGGAATCTTGACGCCCTCTACCATGCTGTCCGTCGGGCGTGGCCCTATCGCGATCTGTCCCGCATCGCGTTTGATCTGACCCTGTCCATGCTGGCCGGACGCTATGCCGCCACGCGTTTGCGTGAGTTGTCGCCGCTTGTGGCCATCGACGCCCTGGAGCAGACAGCCACGGCCCGGAAAGGAGCGTTATTGCGCCTGTACGCTTCCGGTGGCGTGATTGCCGATCGGGGGTATTACGCGCTTCGCCGGCAGGACTCCGGGGCACGGCTGGGGGAACTCGACGAAGTTTTTGTCTGGGAGGCCCGGCTTGGTCAGGTTTTTGCGTTTGGGGCCCAAAATTGGCGCATTGAACGCATAACCGATGCGGATGTGCTTGTTTCGCCAGCCAAGGCCGGCGCGGTGCCGGCTCCTTTTTGGTTGGGAGAGGCGCGTTCCCGTGACCGCCATTTTTCCGGACTTCTGGCCGATTTTTTGGAAGAGGCCGACGCCCGGCTCGAAGAACCGGATTTTTTTGGGGAATTACAGCGCGACTATTTCCTTTCGCCCGAGGCGGCGCAGGCCTTGTGCGACTATCTGCGGCGACAAAAGAAGATCACCGGCGCCAGTCTGCCCCATGCCCGGCATCTGGTGGTCGAGGTGACGGCGACCGGTCCCGGCGGCGCGCCAGGAAATCAGGTTATCCTGCACGCGCCCCTGGGCCTTTGCGTCAATGCTCCGTTGGCCCTGGCCCTGGAAACGGCTCTTGAAGCCAAGTGCGGCCATTCCGTGCCGGTCTTTGCTGGTAATGACTGTGTGGCCGTGACCCTTCCGGGGGAAATCGATCCCCTGGAAGTGCTTGGCGTGGTGCCGAGCCGGGACATTGAAACCCTGGTCCGGGAGCGACTTGAAGGTTCAGGAGCCTTTGGCGCGGCTTTTCGCGAAGCAGCGGGCCGGGCGCTGCTTTTGCCCCGTGATGGATTTGGTAAACGACAACCCTTGTGGATCACCCGGCTGCGCGCCAGAAAGCTCCTTGCCGCCGTGGCCGGATATGGGGATTTCCCCATCGTGCTTGAAGCGTGGCGCACCTGTCTGGTCGATTTATTCGATCCGGCGGCGCTTCGGGAGTTCCTGGCCGCCGTAGAGTCCGGGGCCATGGCAGTTACTGTGGTGCACACGCGGGTGCAAAGTCCTTTTGCCGCCGATATCGTCTGGCGGCACATCACCGAATACATGTACCTGACCGACGCCGGTATGGCGGGCGGTCCAACCGCCGCCCGGCCTGATTTGGTCGCCGAGGTGGCCCGGGGTCCGGTCCGGCCCAGCGTGCCCCAGGCCATTATTGATGTTTTTGAGGCCAAGCGGCAACGTCTTCAGCTTGGATATGCCCCCTCCAATGTCTCTGAATTGATTGAATATCTTAAAGAACGGGTAGCCATTCCCGAGGATGTATGGCGAAAGGCGCTAACGGGCGTCGCTCGCGATCACGGGACGATTGTGGCCGATCTGGAAACGGCCCTGGCGCCGAAATTGGCGCATCTTCAGCCACAGGGCGCAGCCGCGCCCCTTGTTGTCGCGTTGGAGCGAGCCGGAGACATTGCTGTGGCGTTTTATGGAGGGGACGTTTCGGTGAGGCCGCTTGCGCCCAAGGCCAAATCGCCACGACGGTCCCGGATTTCCGGGGAGGATCTCCTGGCCTTGCGGGTGGCGCTTCTCACGGAGTGGCTGTCTTTTTACGGCCCGCTGTCGCTTTCTCGGATGGCCGGGCTGTTGGGACTTTCGCCGGAGATGTTGGCGGATACGGCCAAGGATATGGAAACGGCCGGGCATTGGGTCTCGGGAGCCTTGATTTCCGAGGTCGCCGAAACGGTGTGGTGTGACACGGCCAATTTTGAAACCCTGCTGCGCCTGGCCCGGGCGGCCCGACGTCCCCTCGTGGCGGCCTTGCCGGCGGACCGGTTGCCATATTTTTTGGCTATCTGGCAGGGTTTGGTGCACCCGGCTGCAGATGCTGGTGCGCTTGGCGAGCGTTTGGAGCGTTTGGCCTGTCTGGCCTTACCGGCGACGCTTTGGGAAACGGAAATTCTGCCGACCCGCTGCCTGGGCTATGATCCTGCCTGGCTCGATAGCGCATTGCTCGAAATCGGTTTCGGCTGGTATGGAGCCGGTGTGAAACGCATCCTGTTTGCCCGGCCGGAAGATCTTGACCTGGCCGGTTTTTCTCCGGTCAAGGATGGCGTGGCGTTTTTCCCGGATGCGTTGGCCCGGTATGATTTTTCTGCGTTGTTGGAGAAAAGCGGCCTGTCGCCGGCAGTGCTGGCCGAACGGTTATGGCAGGCGGCCTGGAACGGGCAGGTGGCCTGTGATTCCCTGGCTGTCCTGCGCCGGGGCGTGGCCACGGATTTTACGCCCGAAGCGGCATATCACGAGACGGCCCGGGCTGGTCGGCGGACCTTCCGTCGGACTGCGCCTGGTCGATTTGCGGCGGCGTTGCCTATAGCCGGGACATGGTATGCCCTTCGGATACCCGAAGCGCCGGAGGATCCGCTGGCCCGCGAAGAGCTGGCTTTGGACCGGGCGCGCGTGTTGCTGGAACGCTATGGCGTCGTGTGCCGCGAAACGCTCGTCCGTGAGGATGCCCCGTTTGCCTGGGGCGGTATTTTTCGGGCGCTCCGGCGTATGGAGCTTTCGGGCGAGGTCGTGTCCGGGGAGTTTTTTGCGGGCTTGTCTGGTCCACAATTTTCCACTGCCCGGGCTGTGCGGTTATTGGCCGATGGTTTGACCGGATCCGATCCCTGGTGGTGCGTCGGCCGGGATCCCGTAGCCCTTTGGGAACCGGGCGGCGGAGTGGGGGAAATTCCCTTGCCGCGACGAGCGGCCGCAACGGCTGTCGCCTTTACCGGGTCTCGGCCGGCGTTGGTTGTCGAGGCTGGCGGTGGACGTCTCAGCGTCGCGCTTTCGCCAGAAGATGCCCGGCTGACGGTGGCGCTTGCACCGCTGGTTCAGAGGCTTTCCCGTCGGGTCGCTCCTGAACCGCGCGTGGTTGTACTGACCATAAATGGTCGTCCTGCCGGCGAAAGTCCTTATTTGGACGCCTTGCGGCAATCTTTCGAGGTCGTGCGAGAGCGGCGTGGAGTGACACTTTTCCGGGACAGGACGAAGAAAACGGCGCCCTGAGAGCGCCTTGACGCAGTCAACGCGGCGTCGTTGCCAAAGCCGTATAGCGAGCTCTGGCCAGATCGGCAAAATGCTGGATGCTGACCGACAAGTCTGATTCGTTGAAAAGTGTTGCGAAGGGTGGATAGCCGGCAAGGCGTGTTGAAAGCGCGTATCCGGTGACGGTCTCCGGGGCCAAGGCCACATCCTCGTAAAACAGATCGAATTCTTCATTTGTCTCGCGTAATATCGTATTGAGAAGTTCCAGCATGGTGTAGGCAAAAAATTTTCGGACATCGGCCGGGGCTGTGGATGTCGCCATGCTTTGTAAAAATTTTGGGGTAAGTGCATCTACAATCGGAGCGGACATTGCGTAACGGGTCATAAGCGCCTCCATGGGAACAGGAAAAAGTCCTTTGGGGTCCTGGCCTGCCCGAGTGTGCGGCCGGGGCAGTTTGTAATTTTTTTTATCGTTGGCTGCATCCGTTATGTGGCGGTGCGCAGGGGTGTTGTAACGGCTGTCTCAACGAGGTGATTATGGGCGTTATCGGCCTTTGGCTGGAGACAACGGGTCAGGCGGCGATTGCTGCGGCGGTGGGTGCGGCCGGTCATCGCGTGGCTGTGGTGCAGGGCAAAACAAATCTCGTCGGGGAACTGGACGCCCTGATCGTGGACGCGGCTGTTTTGGCCCGATCTGTCCAGGCTATCACCGGGCGCAAGATGGCCGATGCGCCGGCATTTTTTCCCGTCCTGGTCCTGCTCGGACAGGGGGCCGGGGAGGACGCCGTGGCCCAGGCTTTGGCCTCTGCCGATGAAGTGCTTCAGACGCCTTTTATGATGGCTGAATTTTCCGGTCGTCTTCGCATCCTATTGAAAGCACGTTTATTTTCAAAGTTAACCAGGGATCTTGACGCCTGCCGTCTGCAAAATGAAGCAGCTCTGACCAACACCTCGGCTGACTTGGCCCGACGGGTCAAGATGCTGACCTGCCTGTCCGATGTTCATGCCGTGATCCAACGGTTTCACCAACCACGTGAGGAACTATTTCGCGGAATAGCGACGTTGCTGCCGCCGGCCATGCAGTATCCCGGGCTGGCCTCTGCCCGGGTGCTGGCCGATGGGCAGGCGTTTATCTCCCCCGGCTTCCGGTTGGGACACTGGCGGTTGTCATTGCCTCTGGCGATGTCGGGTCAGGCGGATGCCGCCTTGGAAGTCTTCTATGAACAGGAGGTTGTTTCTCCGGGCGATGGGGGAGCTTTCTCGGAAGAAGAAAAGGAGCTGGTCCGTCTGGTGGCCCAGCGTCTGGAACGAACCATGGCGCGCCTTGGGGCCGACGAGGCCTTGCGCCGGGAGCGCGAATTTTCTGCCTTGCTTGTCAATACCTTGCCCGGTGGCGTCGTACGGCTCAATCGAGCCGGAACCATTGTTTTCTGCAATCCCCGGGCCGAGGCGATATTGGGATTGGATCCTCAAAAGTTGGAGTCCCGGGCCTACACGGATCCGGGATTCGGGGCCGCGACCTTGGAAGGCCGTCCTTTGGCTCCGGAAGAATATCCCTTTGCCCAGGTGTTGGCCTCCGGAAAACCTTTCTATGACATTCCGCTTTCTCTTGGTCGTCCTGATGGCGGCCGTCGTTTTATCTCGGTCAGCGGCGCACCGCTTTTCGCAGCGGACGCAACGACGGTGGATGAGGTGGTGCTGAGCGTCATTGATGTGACCAATCAAAAGGACATGGAACGCCAGTTGGCTCATGCCCTCAAAATGGAATCCCTGGGACAATTGGCTGCCGGCATCGCCCATGAGATCAATACCCCGATTCAGTACGTGGAGGGAAATCTGGAGTTTCTCGCCAATACCTTTGGCCGATTGGTGGAGTTGCTCGATCGGCTGACGGCGGCGGCCTTGGAAACCGAGGGAGACAAGAGTCTGGCCGAAGAATTGGCCGCTTTGGTCAATGATGAAGAGTTACGGTTTCTTTTGGAGGAGACGCCGGCGGCTATCCGGGAATCCCGGGAAGGGTTGGACCGGGTGGCCGGCATTGTCTTGTCTATGAAGCGCTTTGCCCATCCGGGCGTGGAAACGTCCCAGGCTGTCAATGTGCCCCAGGCCATTGAGGACACCTTGTCCGTGTCCCGAAGCGCCTGGAAATTCGTGGCCGACGTCGTAACCGACATTGAGCCGGATCTGCCGGAAATTTCCTTTGTGCCCGGTGAGTTCAATCAGGTATTGCTGAATATTGTGGTCAATGCAGCCCAGGCTATTGAGGAAAAAAAAGGCGACAAGGGTCGTATCGATATCCGGGCATTGCAACAGGGCGACGCGGTGGTAGTGACCATCCACGATACAGGCCCGGGGATTCCTGAGGCCATTCGATCCCGCATTTTCGATCCTTTTTTTACGACAAAGCCGATTGGCAAGGGAACGGGGCAGGGATTGGCCATTGTCCACGCCGTGATGACCCGGCATCATGCCCGTCTGGAATGCCTTTCCACTCCGGGGGAGGGGACAACCTTCATCCTGACCCTGCCGCTGGGGGAAAATTCATCCTTGGAGGCGTGACTCTGGTAGTTGCGGGGGAGGCCTTGCGCCGCTATCTTCGGGCTGTGACGCTGCTGCAAAAGCAGTCACGCAGATGCCCGGAGGATGCATGCCGTCAGGCTCAAAAATTGTTGTCGCCACCTGCACCAGGGATTGCCCGAGCGCGTGTGGATTGTTGGCCCATGTGGAAGGCGGCCGGGTCGTCCGGCTTTCCGGCAATCCGGAGCATCCCGTCAATCAGGGCACGGTGTGTCGCAAGGCGCCGGCTTTTTTGCGCCGTTTTTATAGTCCCGACCGGGTGCTGACCCCGCTTCGCAAGCATAATGGCGCCTGGGTTCCCGTATCCTGGACGGAAGCCCTTGATGTGATGGCCGATCGTCTGAAAGCCTGTGTGGCCGACGACGGACCGGAATCCATTTTGTATTATATGGGGTTTGGCGAACGCACAGCGCTTAAAATCGTCAATGCCCGTTTTTTCGCTCTGCTTGGCGGCGTAACGACCCTGGCCGGCACCCTGTGTGGCGGCACGGGCTACGCAGCCCAGGGAATGGACTTCGGTCCCCGTGTCTCCCACGATCCCCTGGATCTTGCCCAGTCCCGCACGATTGTGTTGTGGGGACGCAATCCTGCGGCCACCCAGTTTGGCCTTATGCCGTATTTGCGTGCGGCCAAGGCGCGGGGCGCGCAGATTTTCCTTATCGACCCACGCGCCAGCGAGTCGACCGCCCTGGCGGATGTCCACATTCGGCCACGCCCCGGCCGGGATGCTTTTCTGGCCCTGGCCGTGGCCAAACGCATTGTGGAAAAAGGTTGGGAGGACAGGGCGTTTCTGACCCGGCGGACCGATAACCTGGACGGCTATCTGGCCCTGCTGCGCCGCTTTGGTCTGGAAGAATTGGCTACGGCTTGTGATGTGGACATTTCGGCCATTGATCTGTTGGCCGGGGCCTATGCCGCCGGCAAGCCCACGGCCACGCTGCTCGGCTGGGGGCTGCACCGCTTCACGCTGGGCCATGAAATGATCCGGGCCGTGGACGCGCTTGGAGCTGTTTCAGGGAATATCGGTCTTTCCGGCGGCGGCGTCTCCCAAGGGTTCGAGGAATGGGGACCGTATGATCAGACGCTTTGGGGCGAGGGGCTGCATCCGCCTCGGCGCAAGCTGCTTATGCCGCAAATTGGTCGGGAGATCCTGGACGCCAAAGATCCGCCGATCAAGATGGCCGTCATCACTGCCGCCAATCCGGTCTGTATGGCTCCAAATGCGGGATTGGTGGCCAAAGCCCTCGACGCTGTGCCGTTTGTCGTCCATATGAATATGTTTCTTGATGATACGGCCGACCACGCGGACCTCTTTTTGCCCTGCGCCGCTTTTTTCGAACAGCGCGATATTGTGGCGAGTTTCGGCCACAACTATGTCGGCCCGCTCGTGCGGGCGGTCGATCCGCCAGGGGAATGCCGGTCCCAATTCGATATCTTTATGGATCTGGCCAGTCGTTTTCCTTTTGCCGGGGATTTCGTCAAAAGCGAGGACACATGGCTGCGGCTGCTTCTTCGGCCTCTTTTGGAACAGGGGGTGGCCTGGGATGATCTGTGGCGTGGGCCGGTTCGCATTCCGAATGCGCCGATGACGCCGTGGCAGAACGGGATTTTCGATACGCCGAGCGGCCGGTTCCAACTGCTCGACGCCGTCACGGCCTGTTCGGATTGCCGACACGACGTCCGGTATCCCTACCATTTCCTGACGCCCGGCGGCGCGGGCCATTTGTGTTCCGAACGGGAGCCTGACGACCATGCCGGGGGGATCGAAGCGGTGATGGCCACGGACGAGGCCATGCGTCTTGGTCTCGCCGACGGCGCGCCGGCCCGGCTTGTCAGCGAACTGGGAAGTCTTGTGGTGACGGTGCGCCATGACCCGCTGGCGCGGCCTGATGTTGTCTCCTGCGAACGTGGCGGCTGGATCAAGGCTGGGCAGGGGGTCAATTTGCTGCTTGCGGATTCTGTCAGTAACGTGGGGCAGGGCGCGCCGTATTATGAAGCCCGGGTGGATGTGGAGCCATTATGATTGCCAGGGAATGGAAATGTCTGTGCCCACCGCGCCATCGGGAAGGATTTCTTGCCCATCTGTACGCCACGGGCGTGGCCGAGACGTCGGGGACGCCTGGATTTCAAGGGTATCAGATTTGGCTGCGCGAGGTGGACGGCATGGTGGAATTTACGCTCGTCACTTACTGGGAATCGCTTGGGTGCATCAAGGCCTTTGCCGGTGAGGATATCGGCGTGGCTGTGCTCTATCCGGGCGATGAGGCCTATGAAATCGTATCTGAAACGGTCGTGCGCCATTATGAGGTGGTCGCATCAGGGCGGCCATAAACAAACCGCCCCGCTTGGTCCGTGCAGCGGGGCGACTTGTTTGGGGATATCTTCTTTTCGCGGTTGGCAAACCGTCGTCGTTTAGCTGAACAGGTGATCCTCGCAGGCTTCGCCTTTTTCCAGGGCATCCAGGATCTCGTCCACTTTGTCTTCGCTGTCGATTTCCTTGTACCACCAGTTATTGGGCATCACGACCAACACCGGGCCATCCTCACACTGTTTCATGCAGCCCGTGCTGACCACCCGGGCATCGATGTCCCGGTCGAGGATGCCTTCCTCGATGTAGCCGAGCAGGTTGTGCGAGCCTTTTTTGTGGCAGATGCCTTTGGCTTCGCCCTTGACGCGAAAGCTCGCACAGACGTTAATCAGGTACTGCGGTTTTTCCATGATCCTCGATCTCCCTTCGTGGTGTCGATGTCGCTACATCTGCAATTCGAATTTGGTCTCGGGGGCGTCGCGATCCTGGCGGTCCATGACAGCGCTCAGGATCTTTTCCATCAACCGCATGGCCCCGGAGTAGCCGACGGACGGGAAGTACTGGTGTCCCACCCGGTCGAGGATCGGGAAGCCGTGACGGATCAAAGGCGTGTCCTCGTCGCGGGCAATGTACTTGAGGTACGTGTTGCCGATCAGCAAATCGACGGGATCGTTTTTGATCCACTGGTGGAGCAGATACATATCCGCCTGCGGGCCGCACTTGAACTTGCAGTCATAGGGCACGTCCTTGAGGAGTTCCGTCATGCGTTCTTCGAAGAATTTACCCGCAGTGCCGGTGACGGTGTAGGCCGGAATCATGCCGAGGGTGATGCAGAACTCCACCAGAGCCAGCAACTGATCCGGATCACCGGCCAGGGCTACTTTCTTGCCATAGAAGTACTGACTGTAGTCGGAGATGATGTCCACAACCTGGCCGCGCTCGAAATTGATGGATTCGGGCACGCTTTTGCCGGACATCTTCCGCATTTCGTCGATATAGCGGTCCGTGGCCTTCAGGCCGATAGGCAGACCAAGAATCTTGCCCGGCACTTTGAATTCGGAGTCCAGGTAGTTGACCGCTTCCGTGGTAGCCCAGCGGCCAAGGCCGATGGTCCCCAGGCTATCGCCCATGGAGGTGATTTCTTCCGGCGTGGCGCCGCCTTTGGGGTACATTTCGTACTTGCCGGTAAGCGGGCCGTTCAACACGCCGTTGGTGTCGGGGACCATGATGATGTCGATACCCATCATAGCGGCCAGACGGCGCATTTCGGCCATATCCGACGGCTCGCAGAAGCCGGGGATGATGTTCATTTTGCCGTTTGGCGTCCCGGTCTTCTTGGTGAAGCCCTTGATGATTCCCTTGACCATGTTGGCGTAACCCGTGACATGGGTGCCGACATAGCTCGGTGTGCTGGCGTAGACGATGAACTTGCCGTCGGGCACCTTGCCATCGTCTACGGCCTTCTGGGAGATCTGGCGCAGGTCGTCGCCGATGGTCTCGGAGAGGCAGGTTGTATGGATGGCGATGACCTCGGGGTCATAGAGCGTGAAAATGTTGTCGAGAGCCGAAATCAGGTTCGCCTGCCCGCCGAAGACCGAGGAACCTTCCGTGAAGGAGGAGGTGCCGGCGATGACCGGTTCCTTGAAGTGCCGGGTCAGGGTCGAGCGGTGGTAGGCGCAGCAGCCCTGGGAGCCATGACTGTGGGGGAAGCAGCCGTGCACGCCGAGCGCCGCGTACATGGCGCCGATGGGCTGACAGGTCTTGGCCGGGTTGACAGTGAGCGCAGTGCGTTCCTTGATGTCGCCGGTGGTATGTCTTAAGAGGGCCATAATGCGTTCCTTTCTCGCGCGATGCGTTCGTTATTCCGCCACGTAGCTGGCTTCGAGCTCGGGACCGGTGGACTGCCAGGGGGCTTTCATCAGATCCCACACCTTGGTGTTCACCATGCGGTCGATGTCGTGGTACCAGTTGATGGCGCCGACGAAACCGGCATAGGGACCGCCAATGTCATAGTTGTGCAGCTGCTTCAGCGGGATACCCATCTTCTGGATGATGTACTTTTCCTTGATGCCGGCGCAGAAGATGTCAGGCTTGAGCATTTCAATGAGCTTTTCGGTCTCGTAATGGTTGATGTCATCAATGATCATCGAGTCCTTGCCCATGCCCTCGATCATTCCCTCATAGCCCTCAAAGTCGAGGCCCTTGGCGTTTAATGCCTTTAACTGCTCGGGGCTTTTGCGGGGCTTATAGCGGGTGGCGTCCGCCGTGATCTCCAAATGCTCAATGTTGCGCGAGTCGGCGTCGACCTTGATATTCGGCAGCACATGGCGGCCTTCATAGTCATCGCGGTGAGCAAACTCGTAGCCGGCGCCGAGAATCTTCATGCCCAGTTCATGGAACAGTTCCTGATAGTGGTGGGCACGGGAGCCGCCGACAAAGATCATGGCTGTCTTGCCTTCGGTGCGGGGGCGAACCTTGTCCGCAACGGCTTTGACCGTTGCCAGCTCTTCGGCAATGACGGCTTCGACCCGGTCGATCAATTCCTGATCTTCGAAGTAGGCGGCCATGCGGCGCAGCGACTTGGCGGAGGCTTCGGCCCCGATGAAGTTGACCTTGATCCAGGGGATGCCGAACTTACTTTCCATCATTTCGGCCACGTAGTTCAGCGACCGATGGCACATCACGGTGTTGAGGTCTGCGGCGTGGGCCTTGCGGAACTGGTCAACCGTGGAGTTGCCCGAGAACGTGGCGACCAGGGTGAAACCGCACTTTTCCAGAATCCGTTCGATTTCGAACGCATCGCCGCCGATGTTGTACTCGCCAAGGATATTGACCTTGAATTTGCCTTCGACCGGCGTGTCGTCGGTGGCGATGACATGCTTCATGATCTGGTTGTTGGCGATATGGTGACCGGCGGACTGGGAAACGCCCTTATACCCTTCGCAGGAGTTGGCGAAGACGGTAATGCCCAGTTTTTCCTGCATCTGACGGGCTACGGCATGGATATCGTCGCCGATGAGGCCGACCGGACAGGTGGAGAAGACGGAGATGGCTCTGGGATGGAAGTTATCGTAGGCTTCCTGGATGGCCGCCGCCAGCTTCTTCATGCCGCCGAAGACGATGTCATGCTCGGTCATGTCCGTGGAGAAGGAATACGGGATGAAGTTTTCGCCGTCCGGTCCGGCATCCGTCTGGTTGCGCCGGGTCAACCAGGAGTAGAAGCCGCAGCCGATGGGCCCGTGGGTCAGGTTGACGATATCGCGGGAAGGGCCCAGGACGACGCCCTTACAACCGGCATAGGTGCAGCCGCGCTGGGTTATAATGCCCGGAATAGTGCGGACGTTGGCCTGGATTTCAGGAATGGCTTCGCCCAGATCCGTGCCCGGCGTCATGGCCTTGGCCCGCTTGCGCGCGACCTTGGTGGGCATCTTGGCGATCAATTCCTTTTTGATCTCTTCAATATTCATGGGCTTAGTGCTCATCTCGATCTACCTCATTGGTCTGTAATGGTCCGGGGACGTCCGCCGCGTTCGCGCTAGACGATGGCCGCTTCGCCGTCCTCGCCGGTCCTGACCCGGACGGAATCGGAGACGGGCATCACGAAGATTTTGCCGTCGCCGGCCTGGCCGGTTTTGTTGACGGATACAATGACATCCACGACATCTTTGACCTGGGCGTCGGGAACCACGATGGCCAGAATCCGTTTGGGATACAGGCGGCCCTTGGTGCCGAGCAGGGCAATGGCTTCCTCGTTCCCTTCCGCCGCGCCCTTGAGCACTTCCTGATTGACCAGACCCTTGCCCCGGCCGTAGGCCTCGCGGGCCACGAAGGCCGGGATGCCGGCGTCGGCGAGGGCTTTTTTGGTCTGGTTCATCTTGTTCATGCGGATAACCGCCATAATCTCCTTCATGATACCCTCCCCTAGGCTTCCTTGACGCCGGACGAGATGGTGTACATCTCCTCAACCGGGCTCACGAAGATTTTACCGTCTCCGAAGGCGCCCTTGGCGCCCGTGCGGGCACTTTCCATGATGGTCTTGATAATGAATTCCTTGTCTTTCTCGTCCACCACACAGATCAGCATGACTTTGGGAATCTCGTCATATTGAATTTCGCCGATCTTGATGCCGCGCTGCTTGCCGCGTCCGGCCACATTGAACTTGGTCACAGCGGGGAAACCGGCATCCATAAGGGCGGCCAGGACAGCGTCGGATTTTTCGGGACGAACGATGGCTCTCACCATGGTCAGCATAACATTACTCCTTTGGGGGTGTGGTGTGGGGCGTCTGGTTCTGGCCGTGGTTAGTTGGAGATGCCGAAGTCGATAAGCAACTTTTCCAGGGTCTGGATATCAATGGGTTTCGGGATGACAAACATATCGTTGCCGTCGATCTTTTTGGCCAGAGCCCGGTATTCGTCGGCCTGGGGGTGTTCCGGGGAAAAGTCGATGACGGTCTTGCGGTTGATTTCCGCCCGCTGCACCTGATTTTCACGCGGCATGAAGTGGATCATCTGGGTCCCGAGCTGCCGACACAGTTCCTGGATCATCTCCTGTTCCTGGTCGACCTTGCGGCTGTTGCAGATGATGCCGCCGAGGCGCACGCCGCCGGTGTCCGCGTATTTGACAATGCCCTTGCAGATGTTGTTGGCGGCGTACATGGCCATCATTTCGCCGGAACAGACGATGTAGATTTCCTCGGCCTTGCCATCGCGGATCGGCATGGCGAACCCGCCGCAGACAACGTCGCCGAGCACGTCGTAGAAGACGTAGTCCAGATGTTTGTCTTCCTCGTAGGCGCCGAGCTGTTCGAGCAGGTTGATGGAAGTGATGATACCGCGACCGGCGCAGCCGACACCGGGCTCAGGACCGCCGGACTCCGTACACATGGTGCCGCCGAATCCTTCCTTGAGGATATCGTCGAGATCGACGTCCTCGCCTTCCTCGCGCAGGGTGTCGAGAACGGTCTTCTGGGCCAGTCCGTGCAGGAGGAGCCGGGTGGAGTCGGCCTTGGGGTCGCAACCGACCACCATGACCTTTTTGCCCATTTCCGCCAAACCGGCGACGGTGTTCTGTGTGGTGGTGGACTTGCCGATGCCGCCTTTACCGTAAACAGCGATCTTGCGCATTTTGTAATGCCTCCTCGTGCAAAGTGTGATGGAATCCCTTTAGGCAAGAGTCATGCCATGCTAGTGAAGTCGTGATGCTATGACTATAACTATATAAAATTTATAATTATTTTATGTTTTAGAAAAAATCGATTTTGCGGTGATTCGTAGACTGCGACAAAAATGTCGTTCAACTTGCGACAAAAATGTTTGTTAATAATGTCGCAACTTGTCGAATGGAGACGCGAAGAATTGTTCTGACCATGACAGGAGGTTTTGCAGTGCTATTGGGGGCGCTAGGAAAAAATAATATAAAATTTAGTAAGTTACATGTTAAAAGTCGGGCAGGTGTTTCGCTTTTGGCGACTGGGTTACCTGTGTTTGGGGCAAAGGGAAGTGTCCTTTTTTGGGGTATGTTGTAGAAAATGAGGCTAAATATACAAAAAAGTATTTTTAACCTGAGAAAATGTGCTGGGCCTGAATGCCGTGGAGAGGTGGAGGTGCAATTCGCCTGACTTCCCAAACAAGGGGAGGGTGCCAGACAAAGGCGTGAGTGAGTGTTTGAGGACGGGACACGTAGTGGATTGTCAGGGTGCAGTGGCGCGGTGTTGTTGCCGCGCCGTTAGCACAAAAGAAAAGGGCGGTTAGATATAAAATCTAACCGCCTGAAATGTCTTGGTGGGCAATGGGCGATTCGAACGCCCGGCCTTTGGCTCCGGAGGCTAGAGGCCAAAACATATGTAATACCTTAGCGTTACGTACACTTCACTTTCGAAAATTCCATTTCCATCTCCAACGATCCATATTTGGGCTTGATCCTATTGGGTCGTTAGCCATTTCGTTAGCCGTACAGACGGGCCATCTCGTTCATATGCTTCATCCTGGTGCATTCTCTATCTGGAATGCATACGGGGTCGCGCCGGGTTCTTCGGCCGCTTTTTGTCCCATCTTGCTGCGAAACCAGGACCTCAGGCCGAAGAACCCGGCGCGTACCGCTTCCGCCACGCGCCAGCATGGCGGGCCCCGGCCGCTCCCCCCCCCCCTCCCCTCCCATACTCACCCCCCCCACATCCTACCTACACACC
>Ga0183100_1000874_pt1 | contig 18374 bp, 12 predicted proteins | sample Biomet2_FD_127789 | JGI IMG/M metagenome (GOLD analysis project Ga0183100, IMG submission 127789) | Microbial communities from bioreactor (seeded with anoxic lake sediment) at LBNL, California, USA - Biofuel metagenome 2 | ecosystem: Engineered > Bioreactor > Anaerobic > Unclassified ...
CTTTCAGGTCGGCCAGTAAGGGCTGCCTGCTGATTTCAGGGATGTGGGTCCAATTCCCACACACCTGCGCAGTATGTCAAAAATGGGAGACCCGTGTGATTTTGTAATAAATTGGAGGAAATTGTATGGCTAAAGAAAACGCCACCCTAGAGCCCCGCGATGGCTTTACTTCCAAATGGGGATTCATCCTCGCCTGTATCGGCTCGGCGGTCGGCATGGGTAATATCTGGCGCTTTCCGATTCTGGTCTCCGCTTACGGCGGCATGACGTTCCTGATCCCCTACTTCATCTTTGTCATTCTAATCGGTTCCACCGGCATTATTGAGGAGATGGCACTGGGCCGCTCCGCCGCCGCGGGTCCTGTGGGCGCGTTTGGTATGTGCACAGAGCTACGCACGGGCAACCGGAAAACCGGCGAGGCCATCGGCGTAATTCCCATTCTGGGTTCTCTGGCCCTGGCCATTGGTTACACCTGCGTCATGGCCTGGATCTTCAAGTACACGTTCCTGTCCTTCAGCGGCGGCTTGTACGCCATGGGTCAGAATATGGACACCATCGGCGGTACCTTCGGTGCAACTGCCAGTGCTTGGGGTGCGAACCTCTGGGTCATCGTGGCTATCGCCGTCAGCTTCGCCATCATGTGCTTGGGCATTGCGGGCGGCATTGAGAAAGCTAACAAAATTATGATGCCTGTGCTGTTTGGCCTGTTCATCTGCCTGGCCATCTACATCGGCACCCTGCCCGGCGCCTCCAACGGTTACAAGTACATCTTCTCTGTCAGTCCGGAGGGGCTGGCAAATCCAAAGGTGTGGATCTTTGCATTTGGTCAGGCGTTCTTCTCCCTGTCCGTAGCCGGCAACGGCACCGTGATCTACGGGTCCTATCTGAGCAAGAAGGAAGCCATTCCCAGCTCCGCCCGCAATGTCGCCATCTTTGATACGTTGGCTGCCCTGCTGGCCGCCTTCGTCATCATCCCGGCCATGGCGGCTGGCAACGCCGAGCTGTCCTCCGGCGGACCGGGCCTGATGTTCATCTATCTTGTCAACGTATTCAACGGAATGCCCGGCGGTCGGATTGTGGGCGTTATCTTCTACATCTGCGTGCTCTTCGCAGGCGTCAGTTCCATCATCAATTTGTATGAGGCGCCCGTGGCGTTTTTGCAGGAAAAATTCAAGATGAAGCGGATGCCCGCCACCGCCGTCATCCATGTGCTGGGCTGCGTCGTGGCTATCTGCATTCAGGGTATCGTCTCCGGGTGGATGGATGTGGTCTCCATCTACATCTGCCCGTTGGGCGCCCTTCTGGCCGGAATCATGTTCCTGTGGGTTGCAGGAAAGGACTTTGCCCTCAAGGCGGTCAACGAAGGCTCTAAAAAGGCGATTGGCAGCTGGTTCTATCCGGTTGCCAAGTATGTCTACTGTGCCTGTGCGCTTGTTGCCTTGATCGCCGGCGCCATTTTGGGTGGCATCGGCTGATAAGCGGAACGGCTGGGGGCTTTCGATTGGGACTGCTGTTTGCGTAGCAGTAGCGATACGTTTGTACTTGGAAAAATTATATTTGCCTTTTTAAAATTAAAAGTGTTCATCTAACAAATAGTTGAGCTGCGAGCCGCGTAAACCCAGAACCCTGGATTTACGCGGCTCTTGTCTTGCGCCGACTTGGATAGAACTTAGGGGTAGAAACGGAGAATATTTTTTTAAACGAACAAAGAGCAAACTCCTTTTTGGGGACAGATCGGCTTGGTGCGCTGATGCGCCGCTATGCGGTACCAAAAAAACTCTTTCATGCGGCAAAAATGCCGGAATCCTTAAAACGGAAGCGGTGGAGCAACGTATTCAGCCGCTCAATCTCTTGTGTGAGCGTATTACTGCCGGCCGCAGATTCCTGCGCGGTGGAAGCACTGGACTGGACAGCGCCGGAAATCTCGGTCAGTCCATCCGAAAGACGGCGAATGCCATCGACCTGCTCCTGCGCGTCCTTGCCGATCTCGTTGGTGATGGCGACCACTTTATCGGAGTTTTCATTCAGCAGACGGAGTGCTTCCGCCGTGCCGCTGGTCAGCTCCGAGCCGTGCTGGACCGCCGTGACGGTGTCCTGAATCAGGGCGGTAGTATCCCTGGCGGCGTCGGCCGCTTTTTTTGCAAGGTTGCGCACCTCGTCCGCCACCACAGCAAAACCCCTTCCGGCCGTACCGGCACGGGCGGCCTCCACCGCCGCGTTCAACGCCAAGATATTGGTTTGGAACGATATATCGTCGATGGTTTTGATGATCTTGCCGATGCCGTCGGTCTTATCGGAGATATTACTTATGGCGGTGAGCATATCGGACATCCTCTGGTTGCAGGAAGCGAAGCCGTCGGCGGACTCCCGGAACAAATCCCGGGCACAGCCGCGCTTTTCCCCGCTGTGCTGAATGATGACGGAAATCTCGCCGATGATGTCGTTGAGCTGCTGAACAGAGGCGGTCTGCTGCCCGGCGTCCCGGAGCAAGGCCTCTGTCCCGGTGGAAATCTGATGCGCGCTCTTATCCAGCTCTCCGGCGGCGGCGCCGAGGCCGGAAAACAGCTGGGAAAGACGTTCGCGGACGGCGTCTATGGCGTGAAGCAGTGATTCGTAGTCGCCCTGATATTTTTCGGGGCAACCGCTTTTGACCAACAGGTTGCCCCCGGCCATTTCACGGAGCATGCGGGACGCATCCTCAAGGACCTCGGCGGAATCGTCCCCTCCTCCGCCCGGCCGACCGCCCTGTTCCGTAAAAGCCTCGGAAAACCTGTGCAGACGGGAAATCACAGCGGCAAGAAACACGGCCAAAAGCACCACCGCGACGATTAATTGAATCACAAGTCCCCTGTTGGACGTGCCGGTGAGGGCCGAGCTCGCCAGCAAAAAGATCAGAGAAAGCAGAAAGACTGCGGATAGGCTCACCGCTGTTTTACGCACAGAGACAGTTTTCCATTCTTGTACATCGTGATCCATAAATTTTCCCTCCACATTTTGACTTTTTGACAGAATAAGACGGAGAACGCGGTCCTCAGTACCGCCCCGCCAGATTGTCCATCAGGAAGACCGGCAGCGTCCACAGCAGGGAAAACGCCAGGAGCCGCAGCGGCTCCATCAGCTCATAGCTGCCAAGGCCCGTCAGATAAAAGCTTAACAATGCTCCGGCAACGGAACCCAGCAGTGCCAAGGCCGTTCCCGCCCGCATTGCGCGGCACAGACGATGGCTCCCGGCGACGGTCTCCGCATAAGGCAGCAGCCCCTCCCGCAGCAGCAGGGCGCGGGGATGGCCTTGGGCGGACTCCTGTTCGGAGAAGGCCAGCCGGTCGGAGAGTGGGGGATAAGACACCTTTATCTTGGCGGCGAATTTCCGCTTCAAAAGGCCGGGGTTCACGTTGGGGTCCCGGGAGGCAAGAATCGGTTGGATATGGTTTCGCTGCAGAAGACGCAGGGCCCAGTCTACATTGTCGGAGGGCTTGTACTTCACCGCAAACACCGCCGCAAGCTGGCGGTCGATGGAGAGAAACACGCCGGTTCGCAAGTTCAGCCCGCTGGGAAGGCGGACGTCCATTTTGCGCATGAAGGACGCGGTGCCAAGAAGCACCGACTCCCCGTGGATGTTGGCGGAAAAGCCGCCCTCCTCGTAAAAGCTGAAGTCATCCAGCGTTTCGAGAGAACCGCCCTCAGACACCAGCAAATTGTCAAACAGCCGCCGTAGCCCGCAGCCGGAAGCCCGGGCAAGGGACGCGCCGTAGGATGCCACCTTCGGCATCTCCTCGCCGAAGAGCTTGACGCCGTTGAGACTGACTGAGCCGGGCGGAAACAGATCCTGATCGGTGACGACCATGGATTTTTTTCGGCTGATCCTCTCCGCGCCCGCGCAGCCCGCCACGGCGCAGCCCGCCTTTTGCAGCCGCTTTGCCAGCCTTGCGGCGGGGAGCGTGTCCGCCAGCGGCAGCATCAGCGCGGCGGACGCCGCTAGAATTGCCGACCAGTTCAAAAGAAAATCGGAACCGCGCCCCTGCCCCAAAGACCCAAGACCCGCGAACACGGCGGAGGCCACGAATACCACCGGCATCAGCGCGGCCTGCCAAAGCTCCGAGACAGAGGGCTTTTCCGTGTCGGACCAAAAGCCGGGGATACGGCCCGGCTGTTTGCAGGCCCCGGTTTCCAAATCTGTGACCAGATACGGCGGCGCGGAATCCAGCGCGGCGGTGCGAAATGTGTCGCACCGGGCCTTTTCCCGCTGAGAACAGCCCCATTGGCCGAACAGCAGGCCCACGCAGGCCGGGAGGGCATACAGGGGTGCGTCGCTGTGGGCGGGGAGCCAGAGACGGGCGGCGCAGTCCAGCAGCGACGCGATTGCGGACGCCGCCAGCAGCAGTTCTCCCGTAAAAAATTTATGAACAAGCCGGGAAAAGCCCCGGATAAAAACGCGGCGGCACAAAATGCACATCAGGATCAGCGCCGCGGCGGAGACAACGGTTTGAAGCCGTGCGTCTCCTGTCCAGAGGGGGACGGTATATCCGGCGGCTTCCACAGCCTGAGGCGCCAGCAGCAAAAGCGAGACCGCCGCCGCGGCTGAAAGAGGGCGGCGGCTGCGGCGCCAATGATTCAGAGCGCCCTTCATGGCGGTATCCAGAGACTCCTCCGGACCGATGGGCGGCTCCTCCGGCTCAGGCTCCGGCGGCGGGCCCGGCGGCTCATAGAGCCGCTCCGTCTCCTCGGGAACCATCTTTTTTCGGGAAAAAAGGCCGCGGCGGGGGCGGTGCTCCGCCATTTGGGACTCCCGCTCCTCCATCACGTCTCCCACCGTCTGCCCCACAGCCTTTTCGATGGACACGGGACGGGGCGGGGGCGGAAGGACTTCCTCCGGATTAGCCTCCTGCGGCTCTTGAGACACCGCCAGCGAGGCATCCGCTTCCGGTTCCGATACTTCCCCGGACGGGTCAGGGAGCACAGCGTCTTCCTCTTCGGGCTGGGATGCGGTTTCCACCCCGTTATCCGGCGCAGTCTCCTCCTCCACCTCCTCCAGAATATGCTGACGGCGGCTGCCGCCGTACTCCGCCAGAATTTCCTCCAGTGAGAAGTCGCCCTCCGGGGATACACCGGTTCCAGCGGTCAGATCCTCCGCGTCGGTGAGCGCATCATATGGTTTTTTTTCTTCGATCTCTGCCATCTTTCTCTCCCACCCGCGAATTGTCTCTTTATCAGCTTCTCTGACGCACAGCCTCGTACAGCAGAATTGCCGCCGCTGCGGAAGCGTTCAGAGAGGTCAGATGGCCCCGCATGGGGATGCTGACCAAAAAGTCACAGTTCTCCGCCGCCAGACGGGTCATTCCATCGCCCTCGCTGCCGATGACAATGGCGGCGGGGCCCTTCAGGTCGGCCTGGTAAAGGGCAGTGGTCCCGTCCGCCGCGGTGCCGAATATCCAAACGCCCTGCTTTTTCAAATCCTTCAGCAGAGCCGGGATATTGGGGACCCGCGCCACCGGCACATGGGCCACCGCGCCCGCGGAGGTTTTGGCCACGATGGCCGTCAGTCCCGCGCTGCGGCGCTTGGGGATGATAACCCCGTGGGCCCCGGCGCACTCCGCCGTGCGGATAATGGCGCCCAAATTGTGCGGGTCTGAAATTTCGTCACAAATCACAAGCAAAGGCTTTTCGCCCTTCTTTTCCGCAATCGCCAGAATGTCCTCCACCGAGGCGTACTCCCGCACGGCAGCCAAGGCGATCACGCCCTGGTGGGCATGGGTCCGGCTCATGGCGTCCAGCTTCCGCCGGTCCGCCTCCACCACCACTACGCCCGCGGCGCGGGCCTTGGAGGCGATGTGTCCCAGCGTCTTGTCCGTTTCGCCCTTTGCGAGGTATATTTTATCAATGGATTCACCGGCACGCAAAGCCTCGATCACCGCATTGCGGCCTTCGATAATGCCGTCTGCCTCGGCGGTGAGCTGGTCCTTTTTTTCACTGTCCATACGTTCTCCTTCGGCTTTTTGCGTTCAATCAATAATTACCATGATTGTATCATAGTTTTCGCACACAATAAAGTGGAATTCACAGAAATTTCACGGAAAAGAGGACGGCTGTCCTTGTGGCCCTCCGTTTTTTATGGTATACTGCAAGATAATTTGAGTATAACCTTTTATCAGGCAAAGGAGTATTCGTTGAAGGAGTATTCGTTGGATGAGTCAGAATAACGACCAAAAGAATCGCAAGGGTCCCAAGCGAAACGGGCAAAATGGAGGCAACAATTGGCGCGGCGTTGTCTCCCTGGTGAGCTGGGCTCTGCTGTTGACAATCATCGTCAGCTACGTGGGCAACTGGATTTCCGGTTCCGAGAGCAAAACCTCTGTGGAGATCAGCTATACAGAGTTTGTAACTCTGATAGAGGACAATAAAATTGCCAAGGTGGAATTTGATTCCAGTACGGGACTGGCCCACATTACCCCCGCGGCGGGCTTCACCTATACCGACAAGGACGGTAAGACATACGGACCCATGCCGGAGCAGACCAAGGACGATTCTGCCGCCGGAACCGGAGACATTGCCGCAGCGGGGCTTGGCGGACTGCTGAGCAAGAGGACTGCCCCAGATGACGGGAGCTTCCAGCTTTACACCGTGGCGCTGAACGACGATGAGCTGATATCAAGACTCCTGGAGCACAAGGTGGATTGCGGCTCCCCCTACACGCCGCCCGTTAGTCCGCTGTTGGAAATGCTCATCACCTATATTCTGCCCTTCGCCATTATGATGCTGCTGTTGTCGTTGGTGTTCCGCATCATGGCCAAAAAGGGCGGCGGCATCGGTGGTTTGGGCGGCGTGGGCTCTGTGGGTAAGGCCAACGCCAAGGTCTATATGGAAAAGTCCACCGGCATTACCTTCCGGGACGTGGCAGGTCAGGACGAGGCCAAGGAATCTCTTACGGAGATCATCGACTTTTTGCACAATCCGCAAAAATACACGGAGATTGGCGCAAAGCTGCCCAAGGGCGCTTTGCTGGTGGGCCCTCCGGGTACCGGAAAGACCCTGCTTGCCAAGGCAGTCGCCGGCGAGGCCAACGTACCCTTCTTCTCCATCTCCGGATCCGACTTTGTGGAGATGTTCGTGGGTGTGGGCGCCAGCCGCGTCCGGGATCTATTCAAGGAAGCCGCAAAGGTGGCCCCGTGCATCGTTTTCATCGACGAGATCGACACCATCGGCAAGTCCCGCGACAACCGCATGGGCGGCAATGATGAGCGGGAGCAAACCTTAAACCAGCTGCTGGCAGAAATGGACGGATTTGACCCCACAAAGGGTGTCATTCTGCTGGCGGCCACCAACCGCCCAGAGGTATTGGATCAGGCGCTGCTGCGCCCCGGACGGTTTGACCGGCGCATCACCATCGACCGGCCCAATCTTGTGGGCCGCGTTGCCACGCTGGAGGTACACACCCGGAACATCCGGCTCAGCGAGGATGTGAATCTGAAAAAGGTGGCGCTGGCTACCGCGGGGTGCGTGGGCGCGGATCTTGCAAATCTGGTGAACGAGGCGGCGCTTCGGGCTGTTCGTCTGGGCCGCAAAACAGTCAATCAGGGGGACCTGCTGGCCGCGTTTGAACTGGTCATCGCGGGTACGGAGAAAAAGGGCAGCGTCCTGACGGAATTTGAGAAAAAGCTGGTGGCGTACCACGAGGTGGGCCACGCCATGGTGGCTTTCAAGCAGAAGAATACCGAGCCGGTGCAAAAGATCACCATTGTCCCCCATACGCAGGGTTCTTTGGGTTACACGCTGCTGATGCCCGAGGAGGATAAGACGGAGCTGCGGACCCGCGATGAGCTGATGGCTAAGATCACGGTTTCCATGGGCGGCCGCGCCGCCGAGGAAGTGGTGCTGAACACCATGACGAACGGCGCGTCTCAGGACATTCAGGACGCCACGCAGGTGGCCCGGAACATGGTGGCCATGTACGGTATGAGCGATGAATTCGGCATGATGGCTTTGGCCTCCCGCCGAAATCAGTATTTGGACGGTGGATACGGCATGGATTGCGCGCAGGATACCGCCGCCGCCATGGATAAATCGGTTCGGGATATTCTGACCGGCTGCTATCGCAAGGCGGTGGAGGTCATCCGGGAAAACCGCCAGGACATGGATCGGGTAGTCGCTTACCTTTTGGAAAAGGAAACCATTACCGGTGCGGAAATGGTGGCTATTATTGAAGGCCGGGACCCGACGCTGGTGGAGGACGAATATGCCTCCACCCGGCAGGAGACCCCGGGAATTGAGGCTCCCGCCAAACACATCAACATGATCTCCGAGAAGGTCGAGCCTCCTGCTCCTACGGAAGCGGCCTCGGAGCCGTCTGCTGAGACGGAGCCACCCACCGAAGAAGCAAAAGCGTCCTCCGGGGTTGCGGAGGATTCGCATGAAGATGCCCCATCCGGCGATCTGCCAGAGGACGGCGGCTATCGTGAGAAGCCCTGAGGCCAGCCGCGGATGAAAGAGCGGCCGGGTCGGGCCTGAATCTACAAGTAAAACAAAGGACTCATCTCATTGAGATGAGTCCTTTGTTTTTGCTTTACTGGATGGCGGGATTCCTCACGGATTCGGCAGAATATACCGATTCATATCCACTTGCAGAGCCTGCGCAAAGCTGCTGTCCTGTTTGATGTTGTGCAGATACACATGGGCATCAACGTCCGGTCGTTTCGTTTCAATCACGCACACCGCGATGTTGGAGCAGTGGTCTGACACGCGCTCGAAATTGGTCAGCAGATCGTTTAAGATGAATCCGAGCTGGATGGTGCACACGCCGCTTTGCAGCCGCTCAATGTGCCGCAGGCGGATCTCCTCGATCAGTCGGTCAATGGTCTCCTCCAGCGGCTCCACAAGAACGGCGGCCTCCGGGTCATTGATGGAAAAGCAGTCCAGCGCATGATCCAGAATATCATTCAGTGCTTTGCTCAGAACCTCCAGTTCCCCCTTCGCACAGTCAGAAAACGCCAGCTGCTTGTCATGGAGCTCCTGAGCCGACTCCTGTATGTTCACGGCGTGATCTCCGATGCGCTCAAAATCTCCGATACAGTGGAGCATGCGGCTAACCTGACGGCTGTTTTCACCGGATAGTCCATGGCGGGATATCTGTACAAGATAGTCGCCCAGACGGTCTTCGTAGGTATCCAGCTTGTCCTCGTCCTCCAGAATCTGAGTTTCCCGGTCGGCGGTGTAGCTTTCAAGCTGCTCAACGGCGAGCAGAAAATTCTTGCGGGCGAGCTCGGACATCTTCCCTACCATAGCGATGCATTCATTGATTGCCGCGCCGGGAGTGCGGAGCAGCAGGGGGTCCAAAAACGCGAATTGCTCGCTCTTCGTTTCCGATTTCACCAGAATACAGGCCAGCTTTTCAAGCTGCTTTGAGAAGGGCAGCAGAATAGCGGTGGTGAACACATTGAAAACTGTGTGGCACAGAGCGACGCTGACCGCGCTGGCCGTGTCGTCCATGAACGTAAGGGGCAGGAAGCTCCCCAAACCGTAAAACAGAAACAGGCAAATCACTGTTCCGATAATATTAAAGGAGATATGGACCGCCGCCACCCGCTTCGCGCTGCGGCTGACACCGATGGAGCTGAGTATCGCGGTGACGCAGGTGCCGATGTTCTGGCCCATGATGATGGGAATGGCCATGCCGTAGGTAACGGCACCGGTCATGGCCAACGCCTGCAAAATACCGACGGAGGCAGCAGAGGACTGGATGATGCCCGTAAATACCGCGCCCACCAACACGCCCAGCAAGGGATTGTTAAATGCAGTCAGGATGCTTGCAAATTCAGGCATATCCTGCAGCGGACTGACGGCTTCCTTCATCAGCTCCATACCGTACATCAAAATGGCAAAGCCCATGAGGATACGGCCGATGTCCCGCTTCTTCTGCTTTTTGGAGGCCATAATGAGCAAGATGCCAACCAGCGCCACCAATGGCGAGAAGTTCTCCGGCTTCAAAAGATTTACCCATACGTTTCCGCTCTTGATCCCGCTGAGGGAAAGGATCCAAGCGGTCAGCGTCGTCCCGATGTTGCTGCCCATGATGACGCCGATCGTCTGTCCCAGTTCCATGACGCCGGAGTTCACCAGCCCCACCAGCATCACCGTTACGGCAGAGGAGGACTGAATGGCGATGGTGATGCCGGCGCCCAGCAGCAGACTGCTCGCCGGATTTGAGGTCATGCGCTTTAACGTGCGCTCCAGCTTGCCGCCCGCCATTTTCTCAAGGCTCTTGGACATGGTGTTCATGCCAAAGAGGAAAAAGGCCAGACCGCCGCAAAGGGTAAAGACGGAAAAAATGTCCATCAAATGGTTCTCCTTCGTATTTAACACGGAATTTACAATTGTTGGCTTCTATGCGCTGCCATTTTAAACAGCGTTATAAAAGTTTACAATATCTATTATATAGGGAAATGATCCGTATAGGAAGACCTGCAATGTTAAATCCACGTAAAATCTTAAGCGGCAGTCTCAATCCTTTTTCCAGAATTCCGCCAGCTCCGGTGCGGCGGCGTGGCCCTTGAAATAGCCGTCCTGCCAAAGGGCACGGATCTTTTCTACGTCTTTTTCCATCCGGGAAAAGCCCCTGGTGGACTCCGGAGCGATGATGATGGCCCGGCCCTCCCGCTCCAGTTGGAATAGGTGTTCCCGGTTTTCATTGTACGCGTCCGCCCGGCGAAGCATGGTGTCGAGAAAATTGGGATACTTGCGGTAGTGACGCCGGATGAGCCCGTCGGACTTCTCAACGCTCCGTACATAAGACCGCTCCCGGGTCAGCACCACCAGCAGGTGTTCACATCCCTTGTCCAGTGCCCGCTGCCATGGTATGGGGTCGGCGCAGCCGCCGTCCAGATAGAGCTGGCCGTTGATGTGGAAGATGGGAAACAGCAGCGGCATGGCGCAGGTGGCCTGCAAAACCGTGAAATGCTTGTCCGTGCAGGAAATGGGATAATAGTCCGCCTTTCCGGTGTTCAGATTCGTCAAAACTGCCTCCGCCTCGCCGGAATAGGCGGAAAAGGCCTCATAGTCAAAGGGAACGTACTGATTTGGAATATCCTCATAGGCAAATTTCAGCCCGAAATAGGACCGGTTTTTTCGATCCAGCAGGTTTCCCATGCCCATATACCGTTTATCATTGGCATAGTGGCAGATGATATTCAAGTTCCGCCATTTCTGCCGCGAGAGATAGCTGATCCCGTAACCAGCCCCGGCGGACACGCCGATGAAATAATCCGGCAGCAGCCCCGCGTCCAGCAGCGCGTCGCACACGCCGGTGGAGAAAATAGTGCGGAAGGCGCCGCCCTCCAAAACAATTCCTGATTTCATAGTTTCACCTCAAAAGCTCAAAGGCACTCCAGCGCAAACAGCGCCGACCAAGCCAAAAGTGCCGCGCCCAGCGGCAGCGCCGCGTCGTCGGTGGAAAATTTGGGGCTGTGCCACGGGGCGTTTTCCCGCCCCGGAAAGCCGCTGCCCAGCCAGTAGAAAAAGGCGGGAATTTCCGTGCCGTATATTGCAAAATCCTCACTGCCCATATCCGGCGGCGGCGAAACCGTGTTTCCCACGCCTACCGTTGCTGAGGCGGCGCGTCTTGCAATTTCCGCCAAAGACGGGGCGTTTCGCGTCACCGGGACCTGAGGCAGCAACTCTGTCTCCGCCTGACAGCCGTAAGCCGCGGCGATGCCCGCCGCCAGAACGTCCAGCCGTTCCGCCGCCCGCTGAAGCGCCGCGTCCCGGAGATAGCGAATGCTGCCGGTCATGGTGAGAGAGGCCGGGACAAAAAAATCCGGCGCGTCGGTGTGGAGGGAGTATACCGCGCATACCAGAGCGTCCTGCGGGTCAGTGCTGCGGCTGACGATGGTCTGCACCCCGTCCACCAGCGCCGCTCCCGCCACCACCGGGTCCACACATTTGTGGGGCGAACCGCCGTGGCCGGGTTTTCCCCGCAGTGTCACGCGAAAATTGATCTTCCCCGCCATGATGGGGCCATCTAGTACGGCGACCTGCCCCGTGGGCAGCTCCGGACGGTTGTGGAGGCCAAAGATAAAGTCTGGCTTTCCGCCGGTCTTCTCCCAGATCCCGCTGTCCAGCAGGGCTTGCGCTCCCTGCGTCTCCTCCTCGGCGGGCTGAAATAAAAACACCACACGGCCGGAAAGCGTCTCCCGCCTGGCCGCCAGCAGCTTTGCCGCACCATAGAGGCAGGCGGTGTGAAAATCGTGACCGCAGCCGTGCATAAGGCCCGCTATTTCCGAGCGGACGGCGTGGCTTTGTTCCTCCGTCTCCGCGATGGCGTCAATGTCCGCCCGCAGGGCCGCGGTTTTCCCGGGCCTTTCGCCCTCCAGAACCGCTGCGACTCCGGTATCCATTCCCAAATCCACAAGGCGGAGACCCAGCGCATCCAGTTTTTCTCGCAGCAGCGCCGTGGTCCGCCGCTCCTGAAAGCCGATCTCCGGGTGACGGTGCAGGTCTTCCTTCAAAGCCAGCATCTCCCCGTACAGCCCTGCCGCCTGTGCGTCCAGCAGTTCCATTTTTATGCGCCCCCATTTAATATCCGGCCGCAAATCGGCGGCGGATTTCGCGTCCCGGCGCGGCTTTGAACGCCCGCCCGGGCCAACAGGTCTATCATACGCTTTTTTTTGCATGGGGGCAAGGAAAACAAAGGCAGAAAAAGTGGAGACGCCCGTTGCGGACGTCTCCACTTTTTGATAGGAAGTAGTTCAGGCTGCGGGAATGGCCAGGACCTGACCAATCTGGATATCGTCCGCGTTCTTGATGATGGCGGTATTGGCCTTGTAGATCACGGTCCACTTTGTGCCGGTGCCGTAGAACTGCTGGGAGATGCTCCACAGGCAGTCGCCGGATTTCACGGTGTAGGTGCCGCCGACCGTGGCGACGGGCGTTGCAACAGGTGTGGTTGTGGGGGCGGTCACGGGTGTTGCGGGGGCAGGGGTCGTGCCGGCGTCTTTGCCGGTCAGAGCGGGCAGCTTGCCCGCCGCCCGCAGGGCGGGTCCGTTCAGAGAAGCAACATTGGGTGTGCGGCCGTCCTCGGAGGTGGGGACAGAGAGTTCACCGGAGCGGACCTTCGCATAGATCAGGTCCTTCTGGGGATCGTTGAGATCTGCACCCACAATTTTCCAGTTGTTATCGCACTGAGGCATCAGAGGAGTCTTCAGTGCGGCAACATAGTCAGTAATCATGTCCCGGATCGCGCCGCCCTCGTACACCACGTCGGTCTCATTCAAAAGGCCCGCGTTAACCAGACCGCCGTAGCGGTAGTTGTTCAGAGCCAGCACCAGGGTCTGGGTGTCGCTGAGGGGCTTGCCCTTGTAGGTGACGTTCTGAATGCGGGAACCGACGGGTTTGGAGATGTTAATCTCATAGTTCACGCCGGCAAATTCGTCATAGTTGTACATCCGGATGTCGGGGTTGAAGCTGATGGTCACGTCGCCGGCCTTGTACTGGTTGAAGAAGCTTCCGGCCTGCTGTTCCATGATGGCCTTGAGCTGCTTGCCGGTGACCTTCACGCCGTACAGCGTGTTGTCGTACTTGTAGATCTTCACGCTGTCCCGGTTCAGGAAGGGGCCCTTCTCCAAATTGGAACTGGCGTCAAACAGGGCAGCCAGAGACACGTCCGCGCCGACCTTCTTCATCTGCACCTGATTGATAAGGTCCAGGACGGGGTTGTCCTGCAAAATCGCGTTGGGAATACCGGGGAGAAGCTCCACGGGGTCCAGGAAGGTTTTACCGACCTGACCCACCTGCTTGGCAGCCAGCGCCTTGCTCTTTTCATCCAGAGACTTGAACTTTGCCAGGAAGGCCGCATCGGGAGTCACGGTGGAGCAGTCGATCAGGCCAGCGTCGGTCTTGGTCACATCCCAGCTGCCGTTTTTCTTCGTCAGAGAGAGAGTAACCTTGGAGACATACTGGCCGTTTGAGCCCGGCTCCAGCACGGGGACACCGCCGATCGTCTCATCCACTTTAGAGTGGGCGTGGCCGATAAACAGTGCGTCGATCTTATCTCCGTAGGTCTCGGCCACCTCGCGCATACCCGGGGTGTTGTACTCGCCGTCCAGACCGTAGTGTACGGAGCCGATGATGACATCGGCCTTGCCGTCCAGCTCCTTGAGAATTTTTCCGGTCTCCTCCATCGGTGTGGTGAAGGTCATATTGTTGTAGTGCGTGGGGTCGGACTTCTCCCAGATGGGAATGTGGGGCGCATCAATACCGAACACGGCCACCTTCACGCCGTTCACGTCGAAGATCTGATAGGCGTTCAGCCAGCGTGAGCCGTCCTTCTGGTAGATATTGCCCGCCAGCGTGACGCCCTTGAACTCCTTGATTTCCTTTTCCACATAGTTGAACCCGAAGTTGAACTCGTGGTTGCCCAGGGTCCAGGCATCATAGTCCAGATAGTTCATGGCGTCAATCATGGGGTCGGGAACCTGGTCCTTGAATTCCTGGATGTAATTGGCCTGCGTGGCGTCGCCGGTGTCAATCAGGAGCAGATTGGGGTCCGTTTTCCGCTCCGCCGCAATAATCGCCGCCGCGTGAGCCATGCTGGTCTTGCTTGCCTTGTTGGACGCGTAGTCATAAGGGTTGACCATGCCATGCAGGTCGCTGGTCTGGAGAATGGTAACCGTCTGGGTTTCGTCCGCCGCCAGAGCGGGGACCGCCAGACTGACCGCCATGACCAGAGCCAGGAGCAGCGCTGAGAGCTTTTTCATTTTCATCTTTCAGCCTCCTTTATGATATTCCCGCTGGGAGATGTTTCCATTATAGCGCCCGCCCGTTCGCTTCACAAGAGCTTTTGTGCAATTTAATTTAAAAATAGCAGAGCCTTTTACAAATGGGACACGTGTAAAAGACCATACTGCAAAAAATAGCAATCCCGGAGTGGGGCGGAGTTCATTCCGTCCTGCTCCGGGATTTTGCCCATCCGCCTGAATGAGATGTGACTGGCCGGCGGGCGGACCCTCCCGCTGAGGAGAGTCATCTTTGGCTGAGATAATCTCTGCGTACCAGAAGATAGATGATAAAACCGGTCAGCCCTGGTGCAAAATTAGCCACCAGCGTCCAAAGAACAGCGTTCATCCTGCGGCTCTGTGCGTCCTTATAAACGTAGACGCCGATCATAACGGGGATAGCAATGAAAACCGCAAGCAAAAGTGGGAATACGATTAAAGACATGGGATAAGGTCCTTTCGCTTAACAGCGGAAAGCTCGTTGACAGTGAAGGAAGCAGCAAAATAGATACCGCACTGGCCGGTGGGCTCACTCGCTCAAAAGGCCCTCGCTCCGGTAAAACTGTGCTGCGCCGGGATGAAGCGGTACCGGCAGATCACTGTACAGAAAGTTGTCCTCACTCATAGCGGAGAGGGCCGCGTGCCGCTCCGCCAGTTCTCCAGTAGATTCCCATAGGACGCGGGCGATGGTGCCAGCCAGATCGTCGTCCATGTCGGCATCCACGCACAGCAGACACTTGACGCCGAAGGTCTCCACATCCTCCGTCTGCCCCGCGTAGGTTCCGGCCGGAATCACGCCGCGGACATACTGTTTGTTTTTCCCCAGAATGGCGTCCAGTTCCTCATCCGTGAACCGCAGAACGCGGCAGGGCTTCTGCTCAGCCAGATCGCTCAAGCCCTTCACCGGAATCCCGGCAAAACCCTGAAGTGCGTCCAGATCTCCGTTCAGAAGCGCCACTCCGCCGGAGCCCAGCCCCTGATTTTCAAGCGTGGTATTGTTGGCAGTCAGCCCCACCGCGCTCAGAGCCACTCGGGCGGAAAGCTCCGAGGTGGAGTCCTCCGGACCCACGGCAACCCGCTTTCCAAGCAGTTCGTGGACGTATTCGATACCCAGCGATTCCGGCGCGATCCAGTTGGAAAGACTCACATACAGTGCGCCGATGGCCCGCAGATTCTCCATGGAGTTCCCCTGAAATTCACCCTCGCCCCGCCAGGCGCACCAAGCCACATCGCCGCTGACAAGGCCCATGTCGATCTGCCCGTCCCGCAGGCTCTCCACGTTGGCCGCAGAACCGCTGGACGCGCTGGTGTTGATTTTAAGATCGGGGACATTCTCGTTCAATACCCCAGCCACGGCCCGCCCGACCGGGTACATGGTGCCGCCGCTGTCGGCGGTGCCGATGGTGAGGACACGAATCTCCGGGGAGGGTTCCTTTTGCACCGTCAGCCCGCAGCCCGAAAGCAGGCAGACCGACGTCAGCAGACCTGCCAAAACCAGCTGCCGCAGTATAAAGCGCTGCCGGTCGCGAGTATCTTTTTTCATCGGCTCACCATCTCCCCACTCCAGCGGATTTAAATTTCACATAATCATAGCACAGTCTTCAGAATTTTTCTACGGTTTTATACGACAAAACGGGCCTCCCACCGGGAGGCCCGTTTTGTCGGTCAAATAAACTTCAACTTTATTTAGTGCACCAGAAAACTGCCAAACAGGGAGAGAAAGATGGGGTTATAAATATCGTCGATAAGCACGGCAAAGGAGGGATACAGCACCCACGCTATATTATGCCAGCCGTACTGGTCCATAACCGCCTTCTCGTTGGCCACGGCGTTGGGTCCGGAGCCGCAGCCCCAGCCGCAGTTGCCCGCAGTCATGACCGCCGCACCGTAATTCCGGCCGAACATGTTGTAGGAGATGAAAATTCCGAACAACGCCATCAAAACTGCCTGCGCCAGCAGAATCACGCCCATCTGACCGGCCACGGCGGTCAACTTCGTAATGTCAATGGTCATCAGAACCAGGGCCAGATACAGCTCCAGGAACATGTGCTCGATGGCTTCTACCTCGGGGACGTAGAACTTGATGTGGAAGGTCTCCATCACGTTGCGGGCGATAGCGCCGGCTATCAGGCAGCCAATGAACTTGGGCATCTCAATCTTGGGGATGCTGTCCAGCAGCATATAGATGGGCATTCCCAGCGCCGCCAGCAGCAGGCACATGGCGAACATGGAGATCATGCGGCTGTTATCCAGCCGGGGAGTCTCGCCGGAAGCTATGGATTCGGGCTTGTCGTTGGGGTCGGATTTCAGATTGTGGCGGCTGATGAGGAACGCAGCCACAGGCCCGCCGATCAAAGAGCCCAAGATATTGCCCATTGTGCCCGCAGCAACGCCCACGGTAGTGGCGTCGGGCGCGCCCATGCCCTCGAAGATAGGGCCGAAGGCGGAGGCGGTGCCCACACCGCCAGCCATGGCGGCGGAGGAGCACTGGAGTGCCAGCAGCGGGTGCAGCCCCACCAGATTGCCGACAACCACGCCCAGAATATCCTGCAGCGTGATCAAAAGGCAGGCGGCCAGCGCGATCATAACGCACAGCTTACCTCCGGCGCGGCGAATCATCTTCCAGCTGAAGCCGAAGCCCACGCACAGGAAGAACAGGTTCTGGCACAGATCCTGCATCACTTTCGTGTCAAAGGAGAACGCCATGGCACCGGACATTTTGATGAAAGAAACCACCAGAGAGAAAATCAGGCCGGAGACCACAGGTGCAGGAATTGCGTACTTGCGGAGAAGCTTAGAGTGCCGCACCAGTGCGCGGCCCAGGAAAATTACGATGGCGGCAAAGCCCAATGCCGTGAGATACTCGAACTTGAACGAGGCAATCGCTCCGTCCGCTGGGGGGGTATAGGTTCCGAAATAACTCAGAATCTTGTCCATGAATTCTCTTCCCTTCTTTCCGGCTCCGGCAAAACCGGCGCCTAACACAAGCAATAGTATATCGGGCAAAGAGAATGCAATTCAATTTAAGTACGTATCGTACTCCTTTTGTACGTATCGTATTCTGTGTTTTATTGGCTTTTTGCTGATTTTTAGCCCTACTTTTTGTGCATGTCGTCCATTCCGTATTGAATGGAAGGTCGTCCGCCTGTCCGATAATCAATGGCACTGACAACCTCGTGGGTTTGGGTCAAATAGTTCATATACCGCCGTACGGTGATTCGGGAGAGTTGGACCTGCTCGGCAATTTCTTCGCTGGTATACATCGTGCGGCTGTTATGCTGCAAAAACTCCCGGATCATCTGCAGGGTGGCGGTGTTTAGTCCCTTGGACAGAGGCTCTGGTGAGAGAGGCTGCCCCGCGCTGCCGGTCATGCGGTCAATGGCCTCCTGATCCAATGCCGATGCCTGAACCTCCCACTGTTCCCGGCTCTGGCGGAATTTTTCCAGCGCCGCCTGAAAGCGTCTGTATTCAAACGGCTTGACCAGATAATCCACCACGCCCCGTAGAAACATCTGCCGAACAGTCTGCGCGTCGCTGGCGGAGGTGACCATGATGACTGCCGGGGCTTTGCCCATGCCATGGAGTCGGTCAAGAAATTCCATTGCGTTGAGCATG
>Ga0183100_1000875_pt1 | contig 18373 bp, 15 predicted proteins | sample Biomet2_FD_127789 | JGI IMG/M metagenome (GOLD analysis project Ga0183100, IMG submission 127789) | Microbial communities from bioreactor (seeded with anoxic lake sediment) at LBNL, California, USA - Biofuel metagenome 2 | ecosystem: Engineered > Bioreactor > Anaerobic > Unclassified ...
TAATCCGGTAGTGATAGCTAAGGGGTCCCACCTGTTCCCATCCCGAACACAGTAGTTAAGCCCTTAAACGCCGAAAGTACTTGGGTGGAAGCGCCCTGGGAGGATAGGAAGTTGCCGGTTAGAAAAAGACATACACAAGTGTATGTCTTTTTTCTTTGCCCTGTTTTAACGGAGTTACATATAAATTATATTTTTTGTCCATAAATTAGATACAAAACATGAAATAATTAATAACTAAAAATTATTATTATGTAAAGTTTTCTCAAAAGACACAAATATAGTGTAACGAAACGAAATTAATGATATAATAGCCGTGAAATGCGGATAGCGATTGATAAACACGGGAATTTATCATTGCAAATTCGGTATCTACAAAAAGGGGGGATTGGTAAGATGAAAAAGTTAGCGATTTTGATGGTAATGGTTATGGCGTTTATGTCGGCTGCTTGTGGAGGCGGGAGTAAAGATTCTGCTAAAACAGATGGCAAAGCTGAGGTTGGTAAGGTTGATCGCAGTAAACAATTTATTACAGTATTAACAGGTCCTACTAGTGGCATCTATTTCCCAATCGGTGGTGCATTTTCAAAGTTAGTTGGTTCAATGGGGTACAAAACTTCTGCAACGGCAACAGGAGCAACGGGAGAAAATATTAATGCTATATTGACTGGGCAAGGAGAATTGGCCATTGCTATGTCTGATTCGGTTATTCAGGCAATAGAAGCTTCCGGTGCCTATGAAGGGAAAAAACCAGCTACTGATTTAAGAGTAATGATGGGCTTATGGCCTAATGTTTGCCAAATAGTTACAACTTCTGACTCCGGTATCAAAACATTTTCTGATTTGAAGGGGAAGAAAGTTGGCGTTGGTGCTCCTAATTCCGGGGTGGAATTAAATGCACGTATGATGTATGAAGCTAATGACATGACCTATGCAGATTCTAAAGTTGATTATCTTTCTTATGGTGAGGCAATAGATCAAATGAAAAATGGTCAATGTGATGCGGCCTTTGTTACCTCTGGTTTAGGCAATGCCACTATTAGAGAATTAGGGACTACTAAAGAAATAGTTTTTATTCCGGTAGAAGGAAAACAATTAGAAAAATTAATTGCTAAATACCCGTTCTATGTTAAATGGACTATTCCTAAAGAAACTTATGGAACAGCAAAAGACACTACTACTGCAGCCGTTATGAATGTTATGTTGGTAGCAAAAAGCCTTCCGGATGCTGTAGTATATGATTTGTTAACAGGGATTTATTCCAAGGAAGGGTTGGAGACCATTGGTGCTTCTCACGCTACTGCCAAGAGAGAAATTACAATTGCCAATGCTTTGCGGGGCATTAAAGGAACAAAAATGCAGCTGCATCCAGGTGCTGCTAAATTCTATGCTGACAAAGGGATTAAATAAGTAAGCGTAAAATGAAGATAGGAAAGTATTTTTTTAACTTAATTATCATACCGATAATTCTGGGAATCGGTTTATTGTTGTATTGGCAAACGCAGACAGTATTGCGTATTTCCAATTATAAATCAGGTGAGATTTATGTTGAAGTACCGGCCAAAGAGGGCGATAAGCTTTTCTTTGGCTGGATTCATTCATGGGAAAAGATTCCTTGGAATGAGTATTATCACGTAGCCCATGATAATACACTGGTGCTTGATACTATTACTTTCCCGGCATTTGGGGCCGGAATCCCGGAAAATAAAGGCAGGGTGTGTCGCATTGAAAAGGGATTGATTTACATGGATGAAATCAATCAAGTATTTCCTGAATTTGATTGGATTAATTCTCATTTTTCCACACGAGAGATTGTTTTAAATGAGCAGCTAATATCCAAGGGAGATAGGCTGCCGGAGCATACTCGACTACGGCTTGTTGTCGAAAGGAGATGGAAAAGATGGATAAAATAAATAAAGATCTCGAACAGGCACCATCCCAAGAGGACAAGGAGCCTATACAATTTGAAGGCGATAAAGAACTTGTAGAAAAATCAGAGGGCATAGTAAGAAAACTTGATAAGGAATCTGCCACACGTATCTTTACCGGGTCTAATATGAAGAAGTTTTTTTATGTTTTGGCAATTTTGGTTTCGTGCTATCATCTTTATACGGCCGCGTTTGGACCGCCAGTTACATTAAAACACCGTTCCTTGCATGTGGCAATGATGGTTTCTATGGCTTTTCTAATGTACCCTTTTTCTTCAAAATGCAGTATAAAAAAAGTCGCATGGTATGATTGGATATTTGTAATACTCGCTTGTTTGGTACCTATTTATATTTGGACAGATTATTTAGGGGTTATTGAAAGAGCTGGAAGGGCAAATGATGCTGATATGTGGATGGCAACCTTATTGGTAGTTTTAGTATTAGAGGCATCAAGGCGCGTTACAGGTTGGGCACTGCCCATATTAAGCTCAATTTTTATTGCATATGGGATGTTTGGACGAGATTTGCCTGGCATTTTCGCACATAGGGGCTATGACTGGACAGCACTTTCAAATCATTTCTTTGCTAATACAGAGGGAATATATGGGACCTCAGTTAGTGTAGCTGCTAGTTATATTTTCCTATTTATTTTGTTCGGATGCGTTATGAATAAATGTGGTATGGGACAATTATTTAATGATTTAGCGCTGTCTTTAGCTGGTGGAACTAAGGGTGGCCCTGCAAAAGTATCTGTTATTGCCTCTGGATTTTTAGGGTCCATCAACGGATCAGCAATTGCTAATGTTGTTACTACTGGGGCTTTTACTATTCCATTAATGAAGAAAACCGGTTATTCTAAGGAATTTGCCGGAGCAGTAGAGTCGTCCGCTTCTGTAGGCGGACAATTATTACCTCCTATTATGGGAGCAGCCGCTTTTATTATGGCTGAAATGTTAGGGGTACCATATTCTAATATAGTAGTTTGGGCCGCAGTACCGGCTCTATTATATTACCTTGGTATTATGATACAGGTGCACTTGCGTGCCGCTAAAGAGGGACTAGTGGGGCTGCCAAGGGAAAAATTGCCGCTTGTAAGTACAGTAATTAAAGACAGGGGACACTTATTCTTACCAATCTTGTTTTTGCTTTATATGCTTTTTTTCTCTGGCAGAACAGTAATTAATGCTGCTTTCCTAACAATTATTGTTACTATTGTTGTTGCTCAATTTAAAGCCTCTACACGTATGAGTTTGAAGGATATTTTTGATGCCTTGGTTGATGGAGCTAAACAAACTGTCCCTGTAGCAATTGCTTGTGCCTGCGTGGGAATTATCATAGGTGTTTCTTCTAAAACAGGATTCGGGTTGAACATGGCTAATACTATCATATCTATCGGGAACCAAAGCTTATTATTTACTTTGATTTTCACCATGATTACATGTATGATTTTAGGTATGGGGCTGCCGTCTATTCCAGCTTATATTATTACAGCCACAATTGCCGCACCGGCATTGTCCAAACTTGGCATTGAACCAGCTGCAGCTCATATGTTCTCTTTCTACTTTGCTATGTTCGCAAATATTACACCACCTGTAGCGCTTGCAGCATTTGCGGCAGCAGGACTATCTGGCGGGGATCCTATGAAAACAGGGGTACAGTCTGTTAAACTTTCTATTGCCGGTTTTATTGTTCCCTATATGTTTGTATATTCTCCGCAATTAATGTTAATAAATACTACTTTGGCAGAAGGTATTTGGGTAACATTGTCAGCTTGTTTGGGAGTATTTTTAATTGCAATAGCAACAGAAGGATATGTATATGCACCTATGAATATTGGCTATCGTATGGTAGCGGCAATTGGAGCTTTTTGCTTAATTAAGAGTGGCATTCAAACAGATATTATTGGACTGGTTATTATGCTGACGATTATTTACTTGCAAAAGAAAAAAGCAAAAGCTTTATTAATATCAAAGGTGTAATAAGAGAAAAGCTATAAAATTTTTTGCCCTCAAACCTTGTTGTAATAAATAACAACAAGGTTTTTTCTTTTTAGCTAATATCCTGTTATAATGAATACATCATATATTAGTTAGGGGAAATTCATGAAAATTCTTTTAGTTGCTATTAACAGTAAATATATACATACGGCCTTGGGCATGCATTCTCTTTATCGTTATTGCCAAAAACAAAACATCCATCTTCACTTTTGCGAAGAGACTATTCAGACACCTTTATTGGCTGTTTTATCGGAAATAACCGGATATCATCCTGATATCGTTGGCCTTAACGTGCATATTTGGAATAAGAATTATGTGTATGAATTGGCTGGATTAATAAGGCAAGTTTTGCCCAAAGTGAGAATAGTATTTGGTGGCCCGGAGGTTGGATTTACCGCAAATGATAGTTTTGAAAAATGTTCAGCAGTGGATTTTATCGTGCAAGGCGAAGGAGAAGAAGTCTTTGCGCAATTGATAAAAAATCTACAAACAGGTAGTGATATGCCAAAATATATTGCGTATCGTGATATCGCGGGAAACGTGCAAAATATTAGTGCGCCCACTGTTGTGGAAGATTTGTCGGTATTGCCCTTCCCCTATGAAAATTTAGCTAAGATAGTTGCGGAACATAAAATAACTTATTATGAATGTACAAGAGGATGTCCTTTCAGCTGTTCTTATTGTTTATCCGGTATTTCCCATGCCGTTAGAAAACGTCCACTGGATATTGTCATTAAGGATTTAGATAAATTTATGGCAGCAGGCGTTCCCTTGGTAAAATTTGTAGACCGTACATATAACCTAGATGAAAGTTATTTTTTACCGATAATGCAACACTTAGCTGTTGCAAATACAAATACAACATTTCATTTTGAATTAAAAGCAGATTTGTTGTCTGAAAGAGTCTTAAATTTTTTTAAAACTGTACCAAAACATAGATTTCAATTGGAAATAGGTGTACAGACGACTAATACTAAAACCTTGTCTGCCATTGGTCGTCAAGACTATTGGGATAAATTAGCGTATAATGTAGGCCAAATCTTAAGCTTTGATAATATGCATGTACATTTAGATCTTATTGCGGGGCTTCCCTATGAAGATTTTATAAGTCTAAAAAAATCTTTTAATGACGTCTATGCCTTACAGGCTGATATGTTACAGCTAGGTTTTCTAAAAGTATTAAAGGGAGCCTTAATTGTCCGGCAAAAAGATGAACATAGGATGATTTATATGGAACAGCCACCCTATGAAATTTTGCAAACCAAATATTTATCTTATGAAGAACTGCGCTTTTTAAAAATCTTAGAAGATGTTTTTGATCATACTTATAATACAGGAAAATATGTTCATACTTTGCGATACTTAATTGCAGCAGGCTATCAAAAAGACGCTTTTGCTTTTTATGCAGCGTTGACTAAGTGGTGGGAGTCTAAAGGTCTGTATCCACAAGGGCATAATGTGAAAGATATAGCTTTGTTGTTATTATCCTTTGTAAAAGAAAAACATTCTGATTTATTGGAAGTTGTGCAGGAAATTTTACGGTTTGATGTTTTTGTTGGGCAACCCAATTGGCGCCCTGAAGAATTAAATTGGCATACGGAGCCATTGAAAGAACGTGTTTTGGAATTTTGGCGTAACATAGAAAAGGTGCAGAAATATTTGCCTGAGTATGAATTTACTACTTGGAGAAAATTACGCAAGTATTTACCCATAGAAAGTTTTAAATGGACTCCTGAGGCAGGATATGGAACTGAGCATTTTGTTATGGCCGACTATACGAGAAAAGAAATAATGTATATGGAAGTAGAATTATAAAATTAAGCTGAGTTTTATCTGTAATAAAAATACTGGGATGCTCTTATTATTGCTTGATTTTCAGCCACATATATTGTATAATTCATGGTAACTTAATAAAGGACAGTTCGTAACCATCCTGTCTAAAAATAAAACTAGGGCGGCGCTAAATAGCGCTATTGTATTGACTTGGATGGGGGGCTTTGAGCCTCCCTTTTTTGCTGCCCAATTCAAAGGAGTCTATTATGTTTAACCTTCCATTATCTAAAACAAGAAAACTAACAATTTCCGCTTTGTGCATCGCTTTGTATGTAGTAATAATGATTTACACGCAGAGTTTTGCGTTTGGACAATACCAAATACGCATAGCAACGGCATTATATGGCTTAAGTGCAATATTTCCTTTTTTGAGTGTGCCCTTGGGATTGGCAAATCTTATAAGTAATTCTTTTATGGGTGGATTGGGACCTTTGGATATGATTGGGGGCACATTAGTTGGTTTTACTACTTGCAGTGCTATTGCTCTTGCCAAAAAGCATAATTTGCCAAATGTAGTTATTGCTTTATTAATCATACTAATCCCCGGATTAGCGGTTCCTATTTGGTTATCAGTATTGCTGAATATTCCCTATTTAGTATTGGCACCATCATTATTAGTTGGTCAAATTGTTCCCGGTATTGTAGGAGGGGTAATGGTCACTGCCCTTGAAAAGAGAACGGCAAAATGTTCCAACAGGGAAAAAGGAGAATTCGCTTCCCCGAAATGAGACGAATGTTTATTTAATTTTTGCGTTATATAAAACAAGAGTGTTTTAAAAGGAGAATAGCATATTATGAGTGGCAGAAGTAAAAAAGAGCTCACAGGGGTTACTTTGCTGGGGGCAGAAAAGACCAATTACCCTATTGATTACGATCCAAGCGTTTTGGAGTATTTTGTTAATAAACACCCTCAGCGAGATTATTTTGTAAAATTTAATTGTCCTGAATTCACTAGTCTTTGCCCCATGACTGGGCAGCCTGATTTTGCAACTATTTACATTTCTTATGTACCTGATGAAAAATTGGTAGAGAGCAAGTCCTTAAAATTATATCTTTTTAGTTTTAGAAATCATGGTGATTTTCATGAGGATTGTATTAATACAATAATGGAAGATTTAATTGCACTTATGAAGCCAAAATATATTGAAGTATGGGGAAAATTCACTCCACGGGGGGGGATTTGTATTGACCCTTATTGTAATTATGGCAAAGAATTAACTGAATGGGCCAAGGTGGCAAAAGAACGTTTACATATGCATGACATGCAACCTGAGACAGTAAATTATAGAGAATAATATCTTATAAAAAAAAAGAAGGCAAAAGCCTTCTTTTTTTTATAAGAAGATGTTATAATGAAACCGTTCAAGTAAGTGAACATTTTTTTGAAAGCTAGTGGGACGAAAAAAGTTCCACAAGGGACAAATAAAGGTCTGCGAGGGATTATATGGATAATATTATTAATCTTCAGAAGAAGATAGTACCTGAACTCAGCGATCTTTTGGTAGAAAGGTACCGCATTTTAAGACAGGTAAGTCACGATGAGCCCATTGGGCGGCGTGCTTTAGCCGGTGAACTTGGGCTAAGTGAAAGAGTGCTGCGAGCGCAGGTGGATTTTTTAAAAACATCGGGGCTTTTAAGTTTTTCTTCGTTGGGTATGTCAGTGACGGATGAAGGTAGTGATCTTTTACGCGATTTATCAGATTACGTGCGTAAATTGCAAGATTTATCTACCTTAGAAAAACTCTTGGTGGAAAATCTTCATATCGGTCGCGTAGTTATTATTCCTGGTGATTGTGATAAAGAAGAGGTTGTCAAAAAAGAAATAGGGCGTGCTGCGGCACGTATTTTGTTACAACTATTAGCTGATGGCAAAAAACAACATATTGTGGCGGTAAGTGGTGGTACTACTCTCGCTGCGATGGCGGAAAATGTGCGTGGGAATGAGCCAAATACAATAGTAGTACCTGCTCGTGGCGGTCTAGGAGATAAGGTGGAAAACCAGGCCAATACTATTGCTACTGTATTGGCAGGAAGATTAAAGGCTCGGTATCGCCAATTATATGTACCTGATAGCGTTAGTGGAGAAATCTTGAATAGCATTTTGGCCGAAGATCCCGGTGTGAAGGCGGTTGTAGAGATTATAAAAAGCGCTGATATATTGGTACATGGTATGGGTCAGGCTAAGATTATGGCCGAACGCAGAGGTCTAGAAAAGAAGTCAATGACAGATTTAGTCGCTAATGGTGCAGTGGGCGAAGCAATTGGACAATATTGTGATATTAATGGTAAGGTTGTGTATGTGACTAATAATGCAGGGCTTATGATGAATGATTTGAAACGCATTAATAAAGTAATTGGATTAGCAGGTGGTAAGTCCAAAGCACAGGCTATCTTAGCTGTAATTAGAGCATCTCACCAAGACATTTTAGTAACAGACGAGGCTGCGGCCAGAGATATGGTAAAAATGCTATAAACAAATAAGACCTGCAAGCTAAAATATAAAAGAAAATCTTAGGAGGAATTATTATGACAAAAATTGGTATCAATGGCTTTGGAAGAATTGGGCGTAACGTATTTAGGGCAGCTATGAATAAACCTGAGTTTGAAGTTGTTGCTGTAAATGATTTAACAGATGCGGCAACCCTGGCACATTTATTAAAATATGACTCTGTGCATGGTGTTTTTGACGCTGAGGTTTCCGTTGACGGCGACTGTATAGTGGTTAATGGTAAGAAGATTAAAGTTGTGGCGCAAACTGATCCCAGCAAATTGCCATGGGGAGAAATGGGTGTTGAAGTCGTAGTAGAATCAACAGGCCGTTTTACTGAGGGAGAAAAAGCTAAAGCACATCTTATTGCCGGTGCTAAAAAAGTTATTATATCTGCTCCTGCAAAAGGCGAAGATATAACGATTGTAATGGGTGTTAATGAAGATAAATATGATGCCGCGAAACATAATATTATTTCTAATGCATCTTGTACTACTAACTGTCTAGCTCCATTTACAAAAGTTTTATTAGAAAATTTCGGTATTGAAACGGGTCTTATGACTACGGTACATTCCTATACTAATGATCAAAAAATCCTCGATTTGCCACACTCTGATTTGCGTAGAGCACGTGCTGCAGCATTATCCATTATTCCTACAACTACGGGAGCTGCTAAGGCTGTTGCTTTGGTATTGCCGGAGGTAAAGGGCAAGTTAAATGGTTTTGCTATGCGTGTCCCTACAGCTAATGTATCTATAACTGATTTGACAGTGACATTAAGTAAAGATACTACTGTAGCTGAAATTAATGCTGCTTTGAAGAAAGCTTCCGAAGGTGAATTGAAGGGCATTATGGGGTATAATGAGCTGCCCTTGGTTTCTCGTGATTACAATGGCTGCCCACTGAGCTCGATTGTTGATGGTCTTTCTACAATGATGGTAGGACCTAGAATGGCAAAAGTGGTTTCTTGGTATGACAACGAATGGGGCTATTCTAATCGTGTAGTTGACTTGGCTCTTTATATTGCTAAAAAAGGACTTTAATAGTCACAAGGGAGTTTTCCTTTTATGGATAAAAAAACAATAAGAGATTTTGATGTTAAAAACAAAAAAGTTTTGGTACGTGTGGACTTTAACGTACCAATGGATGCTGAAGGAAAGATTACTGACGATACTCGCATTAAGGCATCTTTAGAAACAATAAAATATCTGCTGAAAAATCAAGCAATTGTTATACTTATGGCTCATTTAGGTCGCCCTAAGGGTAAGTTTGTTGCGAAATATTCCTTGGCACCGGTGGCTGCACAATTGTCTGAGTTATTGGGGCAAAATGTACAATTTGTAGATGATTGCATCGGACCGGATGCAAAAAACGCCGTGGAGCAACTGGAAAATGGCGACGTTATGCTACTGGAAAATTTGCGCTTTCATAAGGAAGAAGAAGAAAACAATATGGATTTTGCCGAAGAGTTAGCCTCTTTGGCCGAGTTATATGTTAATGACGGGTTTGGGGTTTCTCATAGAGCGCATGCCTCAGTGGAGGGCGTTACACACTTTTTGCCTTCAGCTGCTGGATTTCTTTTAGAAAAAGAGCTGCACTATTTGGGAACAGCCGTAGATAATCCTGTTAGACCTTTTGCTGCTATCATTGGCGGAGCGAAGGTGTCTGATAAAATTGGCGTTATTGATAGTCTTTTAGATAAGGCTGATGTTATTTTAATTGGTGGTGGAATGGCTAATACTTTTTTAGTAGCTGAAGGGTTTAAATTGGGAAATTCTTTGGTGGAAAAAGATAAAGTGGACTTGGCTAAGGACCTGCTAAAAAAAGCTGAAAAAAATAAAGTTAAAATTTACTTGCCACTGGATTTAGTCATGGCAGAGTCTTTTTCGGCAGGAACAAAATATGTGGTTCAGCCTATTGGTGAATTAAATCAAGACTATATTGCTTTAGATATAGGGCCTAAAACAGCGGAGCTTTATGTAGAAGCTCTACGCCCTATGAAAACTATTGTTTGGAATGGGCCCATGGGCGTTTTCGAAATGGAGGCTTTCTGCAAGGGGACTGAAGAAGTTGCTAAAGCGGTAGGAATGTCCAAGGGTATGACTATTGTGGGTGGCGGAGATTCGGTGGCTGCTATTGAAAAATTGAATTTAGCTAAAAAAATTAAACATATCTCAACCGGCGGCGGAGCTTCTTTGGAATATTTAGAGGGTAAGATTTTACCCGGGGTAGCCGCTCTAGATGACCTGCGGCGGCCACTTATTGCCGGTAATTGGAAAATGCATAAAACGGTTGCTGAGTCGGTAGAACTGGCAACTGATATTGTAGAAGAAACTTTTGGTACCAATTATGAGGTTGTTATTTTTCCACCTCTTACGGCTTTAGAAACTGTGGCAGATGCTATTGATGGCAAAGAAGTTGGCTATGGCGCCCAAAACATGTACTGGGAAGATAAAGGTGCATTTACAGGAGAGGTTTCCGGGCCTATGTTGGCTGATATATGTTGCCAATATGTCATAGTAGGACACTCAGAGCGTCGAACAATATTTTCTGAAAATGACGCTGTAATAGCAAAAAAAATTAAAGCGGCTTTCCGCAATGATTTGATTCCTTTATTATGTGTTGGCGAAAATGCCAAAGAACGCCAAGAGGGGAAAACTATGGCTAAGATTGGTCGTCAGATCACTACGGCCTTGGAGGGTATATCCGACCAAGAGCAGAAAAGATAGTTGTTGCCTATGAACCTTTATGGGCTATTGGTACCGGGAATACGGCAACAGCAGCTGATGCGGCGGGAGTTTGCCGTGGTATTAGAAATAAAATAGAAAAATTATTTGGTGAAAATGTGGCAAGAAAAGTCAGAATTCTTTATGGCGGCAGCGTCAAGGATACTAATGCGGCTGATTTTCATATTAGCGGTATAGATGGCGTTTTGGTTGGTGGCGCTAGTCTGGAAGCAGCTAGCTTTGCTGCTATAGTACGTAATTTTTAAGGAGAAAAAATGGCCCAAAAACCGGTAATGCTAATGATTTTGGATGGCTGGGGAATCGCTAAGGACTCCCCAAGTAATGCAGCAACACAGGCAAAGACACCGAATTTATCAGCTTTATTTAAGGATTGCCCACATACACAATTGGATTGTTCAGGCCTAAATGTTGGCTTACCTGATGGACAAATGGGCAATTCAGAAGTAGGACATTTAAATATTGGTGCGGGGCGTATTGTCTATCAAGAATTGACTAGAATATCTAAGGCTATTGAAGACGGAGATTTCTTTAAAAACTCCGTTTTTCAAGGCCTTATGTCTGTTGTAAAAAAAGAGAATTCTGCTTTGCATATTATGGGCTTGGTCTCTGAAGGCGGGGTTCATAGCCATCAAAAACACTTGTATGCATTATTGAAAATGGCAAAGGATATTGGGCTGACCAAAGTATACATACATGCGTTTTTAGATGGGCGTGACACACCACCTAAAAGTGCTATTAGTTATGTAAATGAGCTGGAAGAGGAAATAAAAAGAGTCGGTGTGGGGACAATTGTAACTGTATCAGGACGTTATTATGCCATGGACAGGGATAAGCGCTGGGAGCGTGTGGAAAGAGCTTATAATGCTATTGCGCTACACCAAGGTGATAAGGCTTTATCAGCAGTAGATGGTATTAGGACAGCCTATGCCAAGGGCATAAATGATGAATTTGTAGTGCCGTTCATTATAGGTGATGATTGCGAGTCTTGCGTTAAAGCAGGGGATGGAATGATATTTTTCAATTTCCGACCGGACAGGGCAAGGCAAATAACCAGAGCTTTTGTGGACGAGAATTTTACCTATTTTAAACGTGCTCCCAAAGCTTTTCCGGTAGATTTTGTTTGCATGGCGCAATATGATGCTACTATAAAAGCAAAAGTTGCTTTTCCTCCTACAGACATAGTGAATACTTTGGGTGAAGTTGTTGCCAAGGCGGGTCTGCACCAATTACGTATTGCAGAAACGGAAAAGTATGCTCATGTTACTTTCTTTTTCAATGGTGGTAATGAAGTGCCTAATGTTAATGAAGATAGGGAACTGGTGCCTTCCCCTAAAGTAGCTACCTATGATTTGCAGCCGGAAATGAGTGCGTATTTAGTAACAGATAGGCTCTTGGAACTATTAGGCAAAGACAAATACGATATGATAATTTTGAATTTTGCTAATCCTGATATGGTTGGACACACGGGAATTTTGAGTGCTGCCATAAAGGCTGTGGAAGTTGTAGATGAATGTGTTGGCCGCATAATCGCAAAAATACGCACGCTTCAAGGAGTAGTTTGTATAACGGCCGATCATGGCAATTGCGAATGTATGGAGGACCAAGTGACACATACGCCATATACAGCCCATACCACGAATCAAGTACCTTTTATAGTGTATGGTGATCATGGTCAAAGAACTCTGCACAATGGCAAATTGTCGGATATAGCGCCCACGCTGTTAGAATTGCTAAATGTAGCTAAGCCGGTAGAGATGACTGGCAATAGCCTTTTAAATAATAAATAATGAAGAGGTGTATAATATGGCATTAATCGAAGCAGTTTACGCAAGGGAAATTTTGGATTCAAGAGGTAATCCTACATTGGAAGTAGATGTACTTTTGGATGACGGAACTAAGGGGAGAGCGGCTGTTCCTTCCGGAGCGTCAACCGGGGTACACGAGGCAGTTGAGTTACGCGATGGCGACAAGAAACGCTATATGGGCAAAGGAGTAAATAAAGCCATTGACAATGTTAATGACATAATTGCTGAAGCGCTCATTGGTTTGGATCCAGTGCGCCAGGTAGAGATTGATGAAATGCTTATAAGGCTTGATGGCACGGCAAATAAGGGCAAGTTAGGTGCTAATGCAATTTTGGGCGTATCCATGGCTGTGGCAAAAGCGGCGGCGGAATCGTTAGATATGTCCTTGTACCAATACTTGGGTGGGATAAATGCCAAAGAAATGCCGGTGCCTATGATGAATATTTTAAATGGTGGTGCCCATGCAGATAATAATGTGGATATTCAAGAGTTTATGGCTATGCCGGTTGGCGCTAAAACTTTTAGTGAAGCACTGCGCATGAACGTGGAAATATATCACAGCTTAAAAGCGGTTTTGCACGCTAAAGGATTATCAACAGCTGTCGGCGATGAAGGTGGATTTGCGCCCAATCTAAAATCCAACGAGGAAGCTATTCAGGTTATTGTGGAAGCAATTGAAAATGCTGGGTACAAACCGGGTGAACAAGTAATGATTGCTCTTGATACGGCTGCCAGTGAAATTTATAAAGCGGGGAAATACCATTTGGCAGGAGAAGGTGTAAGTAAAACTTTTACACAAATGGTGGCATGGTACGAAGAGCTGTGTAAAAAATACCCCATCATTTCCATTGAAGATGGCCTGGCGGAAGATGACTGGAAAGGGTGGAAGCTTCTAACGGAAAAGTTGGGAGACAAGATACAATTGGTTGGCGATGATTTATTTGTTACTAATGTGGAGCGCTTGGAAAAGGGCATAAAAAGTGGTGTTGCAAACTCTATTTTGATTAAGGTAAATCAAATCGGCACTTTGACTGAGGCTTTTGCAGCTATAGAAATGGCTAAGCGTGCAGGGTATACTTGTGTAATTTCCCACCGCAGCGGAGAGACAGAGGACACTACTTTGGCGGATATTGCTGTAGCTGTCAATGCAGGACAAATTAAAACAGGCGCTCCTGCTAGATCGGAGCGGGTAGCAAAATATAATCAATTGTTGCGCATAGAAGAAGATTTGGCCAGTGCGGCGCAATATAATGGGAAAAAAGTGTTCTATAATTTAAAGAACTTAAAGTGATTTGTTTTTTGCAACCGATAGTAGTTTTATCGGTTGCATTTATATTAAGAGTGGATTTAATGTGGCAGCGTGCAAAAGGAGGAAAAGTTATGATTGTTATTGCTGATAAGAAAGATTGCGTAGGATGCGGTGCTTGTGCTAATATTTGCCCTAAGCAATGCATAACTATGAAAGAAGACAGCGAGGGCTTTGCTTATCCCAATATCGACAAAAACACTTGTATTAATTGTTGCCTTTGCGAAAGGGTATGCCCTATAATAAATCCTCCTAAATATAGAAAAGTGCAGAATGTATACGCTTGTTATAACAAAGATGAACAAGTGCGCATGGACAGTTCTTCCGGCGGGTTTTTTTCTTTATTAGCCAATTACGTTTTACAAAAAAAGGGGTATGTGGCAGGGGCCGCTTTTGATGCAAATTTATTAGTGCATCATATTCTTATAAATAAAGCTGAGGGTTTGCCTTTGTTACGAGGTTCAAAATATTTACAAAGTAGAATGGGAGACATTTATAATAGTGTGCAAGGCGCTTTAGAAACTGGTAAACCTGTACTTTTCAGCGGTACGCCTTGTCAATGCGCAGGGTTGAAAAATTTTTTAGGTCATGAATATGAAAATTTATTCTCTGTGGATGTTGTATGTCATGGAGTTCCAAGTCCTAAAGTTTATCGTAAAAAGCTTAATGATGTCGCTGAACAAATTGGCGAAAACGTGGTTAGCGTTAAGTTTAGGGATAAGAGTACAGGCTGGAAACGCTGCCAACTTATTTTTGCAGGGGAAAAGATCATTGTAAAAGAAATAAAACAAGAAAGTCCCTATATGCAGGCTTTTTTGAGAAATATGAGTGTACGTCCCAGCTGTAGTGTATGCCACTACAATAATGAACATAGCAGCGCCGATTTAACTATTGCAGACTATTGGGGAGTAGAAACTAAATTTCAAGAACTTAATGATGATAAAGGTGTAACTGTAGTACTTGTAAATACAACAAAAGGTGGCAGCTTATTTGAAAAAGTTAGGGAAAATGCCAAGGTTTGGGAATCAAATTTCAGCCATGCCTCTCAACATAATTTTGCAATGAAAAATGTAGGTACCTTACATCCTGCAAGAGAGGTATTTTTCGCACGTCTAGGTGCGGAAAAATTTGATGATTTGGTCCATGAATTGCTTGCAAACTCTCCAAAATGACGAATGAGCACTTTTTTTAGTAAAAAAATATGAAATTGTACAAATTTACTTGATTAATAATTGTAACAAAGGGTACTTTGTGGTAAAATACTATGGTGATGTTAAGGAAAAGGGGGTAACAACGTGTTTGTAACTATTTTAATGGTTTTAGACGTTATAGTTTGTATAGCGCTAATGGCTTCAGTATTACTGCAGTCCGGCAAAAGCGCAGGCCTGTCCGGTTCTATTGGCGGCGGCGGGGAATCCATGTTTGGCGGGAAATCAAATGATATGGACGATATGCTGGCCAAGATAACAGTAGTGTTAGGTATAGCTTTTGGCGTAATAACTATGCTAATTGCTAAGTTTCAATAAAACTGCCTTTGGCTTTTCGTATTAAAAAAAATAAAAGGAATGAAAGGGGTATTTGTTTTGAGTACTTATCTAATGTTGTCTGTCGTAATCGGCATAGTTGCCTTAGCAGTAGCAATGATGCTTAGTCTTGCTATAAGTAAGGCAAGCGATGGTAATGACCGTATGAGGGAGATTGCCGGTTATATTCATGAGGGGGCTATGGCTTTCCTTTATAGAGAATATAAATATTTGGCTATTTTTATTGTCGTTGTTGCTTTAGTTATTTCCATTTTTCTACAGGTACAAACTGCAATCTGCTTTGTTTTTGGTGCTATTTTCTCTATTCTTGCAGGGTATCTTGGAATGAATGTTGCTACAAAAGCTAACGTACGTACTGCTGAAGGGGCTCGTCATGGTATGAGCCAAGCTTTAAAGATAGCTTTTTCCGGTGGCGCGGTAATGGGCCTTTGCGTTGTTGGTCTTGGTATTATTGGTATTGCAATAGCTTATTTTGTTTTTGATAGAAATATCGATATTGTAACCGGCTTTGGTTTAGGCGCAAGTTCTATTGCTTTGTTCGCTCGTGTTGGCGGCGGTATTTATACTAAGGCTGCTGACGTTGGTGCTGATCTTGTTGGTAAAGTTGAAGCAGGTATTCCTGAAGATGATCCTCGTAATCCTGCGACAATTGCTGATAATGTAGGCGATAATGTTGGTGACGTGGCTGGTATGGGCGCTGATTTATTTGAATCCTATGTTGGCGCTATTATTTCTGCTTTGACATTAGGCGCTGTTGTTTTCCTTGACGGTAGAGGCGTAGAGTTCGTTTTTGTTCTTTCTGTTTGTGGAATACTGGCATCCGTAATTGGTATTGTATTTGCTCGTAATAGTAAATCTGAGAATCCTCAATCCGCATTAAATAGTGGGACTTATTTAGGTGGTATTCTTGTTGTTTGCTCCGCTGCTTATTTTAGTAATTCAATTTTTGGTAATTATAGTGCTTTCTTGGCAATTGTTTCTGGATTGATTGCAGGTACGGCTATTGGTAAGATTACTGAAATTTATACTTCTTCTGATTATGCATCAGTAAAGAGAATAGCTGATGGCACAGAAACCGGTCATGCTACTACGATTATTGCCGGCTTAGCAGTTGGTATGTATTCTACGTTCTGGCCTATGCTTTTTATTGCTATGGGCGTTCTTGCATCTTTCATTGCTATGAATGGTATGCATGATCCTGCTATGGGCGTGTTTGGTGTTGCGCTTGCGGCTGTGGGTATGCTTTCAACTACGGGTTTAACTGTTGCTGTTGATGCATATGGTCCCATCGCTGATAATGCTGGCGGTATTGCTGAAATGTCAGGACTTCCGGAAGAAGTTCGCGACATAACTGACAAACTAGACGCTGTAGGTAATACTACTGCTGCTATTGGTAAGGGTTTTGCAATTGGTTCTGCGGCTTTAACTGCTTTAGCTTTGTTCTCAGCTTATGCACATGTTGTAGATTTGCAAACCATTGATTTATTGAATCCTGTAACTTTGGTTGGTTTGTTTATTGGGGCAACTCTTCCCTTCGTCTTTGGTGCTATGACTATGGAATCAGTAGGTAAAGCGGCAACCTTGATGGTTGAAGAAGTTCGTCGTCAATTCCGTGAAATTCCGGGGTTACTAGAAGGTACAGGCAAAGCCGATTATCGTAAATGCGTAGATATTTCTACTGCTGCTGCACTTCATGAAATGATGCTTCCTGGTATTTTGGCTATTGTAGCTCCTTTGCTAATGGGTGCTTTATTTGGTACAGAAGCTCTTGGCGGTTTGTTGGCAGGTGCTCTGGCAGCCGGCGTATTGATGGCTATTATGATGGCTAATGCCGGTGGTGCTTGGGATAATGCCAAGAAGTATATTGAAACAGGTGCTCATGGTGGAAAAGGTAGTGCTTGCCATAAGGCGGCAGTTACCGGTGATACAGTAGGTGATCCTTTTAAAGATACAAGCGGTCCTGCTATGAATATCTTGATTAAACTGATGACTATTGTTTCTTTGGTGTTTGCGCCTCTTATTGCGGCTGAAGGTGGAATTTTGTTGAACTTGTTCAAATAATTTAAGACTTACAAGCAGCCAGGTCCTTAGGGACCTGGCTTTTTATTGCCATAGTCAATGTTATAGCTTTATGGTAGTAAAAAATGTTATAATATATGCTATAAATACGATGGAGGATAAGTTTATGGTGATGTCAGGTGCTGAACCTTTTTTCTTTCCCGGGAATAAAAAAGGCGTACTGCTGGTGCATGGTTATACCGGCACACCTGCGGAAATGCGGGAACTAGGGGAAAAACTGAATAAAGACGGTTATACAACTATGGGCATACTGTTGCCTGGTCATGGGACAACTCCAGAAGATATGGAAGCTGTTACTTGGCAAGATTGGTATGCGTCAGTAGAGAAAGCTTTTCATAGGCTAAGCGAAAACTGTTCGGAAATATCTGTCATGGGAATGTCTATGGGATCGTTGTTGGCGTTATTGGCAGGGAGCAGGCTTCCTGTAAAAAGCATAATCCTTATGTCAACACCGGTATACCTTTTTGATTGGCGTGTGCATTTTTTGTGGATCTTAAAATATTTTATGACTTACACAAAGAAACGCATTCGGATTATAGATGCTGAAGAACGCTTTAATGTTTCTATGATTGCCTGCCTGTGGGAGGGGTAGGACAAGGGGGGGGGCTTTTGGAATATTGGATAATGAAGGGAAATCCATCTGTGGAGG
>Ga0183100_1000876_pt1 | contig 18358 bp, 17 predicted proteins | sample Biomet2_FD_127789 | JGI IMG/M metagenome (GOLD analysis project Ga0183100, IMG submission 127789) | Microbial communities from bioreactor (seeded with anoxic lake sediment) at LBNL, California, USA - Biofuel metagenome 2 | ecosystem: Engineered > Bioreactor > Anaerobic > Unclassified ...
ATTACATCACATTTACAGGGAATATACTGAGGCCCCAAATCTCCAACCTTGTCAAAATTTCTGCCGACGGCAATTACGGTGGCGCCTTGGGCAATAAACTCTTTGGCGGTTGCCAGACCGCTACGGTTGACAAATGGTTGACAGTTGAACGGCGAACACGAGTCCTATAGCGCTAAAGTTAATGTAACCTGACATGATATTCCACTATTTTGGAGCTAAGAGAAGATTGCGCAGTAGGATAGAAAGCCATTTATCACATATATAATTATATATTTGGAAACGAGGTGCTTCACCGTGGTCATAACTCCGGACATTCTTGATTTGCCTTGCAGGTTGCAAAACGGGGTTAAATGCTTTGAGCTCGTAGCCGAGCCGGTGAAAAGGGAAATACTTCCGGGACTGTACATAAACGAATGGGGATATAACGGAAGTATACCAGTCCCGACCATTCAGGTGGACTGCGGAGACTGCGTAAATATCCGAGTCACCAACCATCTAACCGGAGCGACGAGCATACACTGGCATGGATTAGACGTGCCCAATATGATGGATGGCGTCCCCGGAATTGAGCCGTCACCCAAAATCGAACCGGGGGAATTACCACTTCGGGAACACATATGTATCACACATATGTATCACACACATGTTAACGCTCCCATCCAGCAGATGATGGGGCTGGGCGGGGCGTTCATTATCCTCAACCGCCGCCGGAACAATAGCATTCAGCGAGACTATTATCTGATGCTTCAGGAATTTTACGTAAAAGGACTTATGACGAGAGAAATAACACCGGGCACCTATAATTTTGATCCAATATGGCATGAATTCAATTTCTACACAATAAACGGCCGATGTTTCCAGTATCCAAACCCGCTTCAAGTAAAAATGGGAGAAAACGTTCGGATTAGACTTGCTAATTTGGGACATGATGCTCATCCTATTCATATTCATTGGCATCTATTTGTGGTATCGGCCAGCGATGGCAATATTATTCCGACTCCAAATTGGCTTATTACGTTGCATCTGGTGAAACATACGACGTGGAATTCACAGCAGCTAACCCAGAAAATTCGCGAGGAGTCAGAGTGTAGTTCTCTGTTACCGATAGAAGACAGGCATAAGTTGTTTTTCTTTTGACCACGCACTCAATAAAAAATGAGCGAGGAAACGGTAGCCACCATTCCCTCGCTATAACTTTTAGTCAGGCCACCTTGGAAATAAATACTGTTACCAAAGAGTTAAAGTACCACCCATTTTTAATAGGCAATCTTTAAACTTGTATTTCCAATACAAGTTTAATGCCAAAACGCTACTTATCCAAGTTACAGGATAAGCCCAAAAGATAACACGAATGTCTGGAACAATATGAATCAACCCATATATCCAGATCATACGGAATACACACCATGTTGATATTAAAATTATCATGGGTGCTTGTGACAGCCCAGCCCCTCTCAAAACGCCAGCTAAAACGTGAGATATTCCCAGTAATGTCAAAAAGGGGGCAACTCTACGCGCCATCATGGTACCAATACGTATTACATCTGCTTCATCATTAAATAGTCCAATTGCCTGTGGAGCGGTTATCGTAACAAGTCCACCGATTAAACCCGTAACTAAAGCAGCAAAAATGACTCCAATTCGTATTCCGTGATTAATGCGATCGTATTTCCCGGCTCCCAGATTTTGGCTGACAAAGGTAGTTATAGACATAGATAATCCTACAGCAGGCAGCACAGCAAAACTGCCAAGCTTGTTGTAGGTTACAAAGCCTGCCATAGCAAGCTCTCCAAAGGTATTAACATTGCTTTGTACTACAATATTGGATAATGAGACAATACAATTTTGAAAACTGCCCGGCAATGCATTTCTTAATATCAGATGCATTTCATTGCTGTCAATTTTCATGTTACCTAAATGCAAGGAGCAGAGAGAATTCTGAGAAAAAAGGCTGGTAAAACATAATCCTGCAGATAGCGCCTGAGAAAATGTAGAGGCCAAAGCCGCGCCTTTTACTCCCATTTTAAAAACGCCGACAAAAAGCAAATCCAGCGCCACATTCAGCACTGCTGATGCGATCAAATAATACAACGGGAGCCGAGTGTTTCCCCAAGCGCGGAAAATTCCACTGCCAATATTATAAAGGACAAGGAAAAAAAGTCCGATAGAATAGATTCTGAAATACTGTATAGACAGCGGAAGTACAGAATCCGGCGTATGCATCAACTGTAAGATCCACTTGGAGAAACAAAAACTAATCAGTGCCAGAACACTTCCAATCATAGCGCTAATCAACACAGAAGTATGCACACTGCGGACCATCGCTGTCTGATTCTTTGCTCCCAGATGGCCAGAGATTACTACCCCCGCACCTATTGCGAAGCCTTGCGCGGCGCCAATATAAAGGTTTATTATTGAGGTTGAGGCGCCTACGGCAGCTAAAGCCGCACTTCCGCAGAAATTGCCAACAATAAGAAGGTCTGTGGTATTAAAAAGCTGCTGAACCAGATTTCCAACCAGTATGGGCAGGGTAAAAGCAAGCAAAGTTGAAAAAACTGCCCCTTCCGTTAGTTGGTTAATGTCATTCCGTATTGGCTTTCTCATGACAGATCTGCTGCCCGTCGAAATAGATAAAACGAGGGTGTTCTATTAGCCGCATCCTGCGCTAAAACTTCCGTAGAACAATAAATCCAAATATCTTTCGCTCGAATACGGGAGGCGCGAGGTTCATCAAAATATTTGTCAACTGTGTATGACGGGTCAAGGATACAGATCTCCTGATCTGTGCAGCTAAGAGCAAGTATGTAATGACCGCCTTTTGAAAAAGTTCCGGTATAGCATTCTCTGTCGCCACCGACGTTTACAATTGCGCAGCCGCCCAGATGCAAACATTTCTGTAGCTCACTCACGTCATTGCTGGTATGCAATATTAAGTTGAATCGGTGCGCAATGGCAGGAGCCAGCAGCTTCATGTCGGTACCCACTCCATGATTGGCTCCCGTTGAAACTGAGAGCTCCATGCATTCCTCAAGAGAAAAATTCTCTGCTGTCAACCGGTCCACCACCATACATGCACTGCACAGACCACAGCCCGCTTTTAAAACAGTGCCGCCGGTGGAAAACTCGCTGCCGGGATGATCCGTATCCGTAAGATAGGGCATATTCGGGTATTCCAGTTGATTCAGATATTTCACAGCCTTGTCCCCCCAGTTAAAGCATACTGGAGCATCACCGCCGCAGCATTGTATATAGCACTTTCATCAAATATGTTTTCCGGATTATGCAGGCCAAGTGCAGAGCGGGGATCATTGTTGGCTGTTCCCATGCGAAATTGAACCCCCGGTGCCAGTTTTAGAAAACAGGAAAAGTCATCCGATCCGGGAGACGGCTGATCAGCCCAAACCACACTATCATGACCCAGTACCGCTTCTGCAGAGGAGGCCAGCCTGTCAACTATTAAAGGATCATTTATTAACGGCGGGATTCCTTCCCGGATCTCCACTTCAGCCCAAGACCGTAGGGCCTGCGAACCAAGTTTTGAAATGCGGGTAATTGCGTCCCACATCCGATGACGTCCCTCTTCATGGAAGGTGCGAAGCGTACCAATCATCTCCACCCGTGTCGGGATGATGTTGGGTGCGCTGCCTCCCTGGATCATCCCAAAAGTCAGCACTGCCGGTTCCACGGCAGGATTTTCACGAGAAATGATGGTTTGGAGCTGTGTAAGAAGATAGCCCGCCGTTGATATAGGATCCGCGCACCGATAGGGATGCGCTCCGTGGCCGCCCTCGCCGCATACCGCAATTCGAATTTCATCCGTGGAAGCATTGGCTGGCCCCTTGATCAGGCCAACTTTTCCCGCTGGCAGACTCGGTTCAACATGAAACCCGATTATTTCCTGGGGATATGGAATTTTGTCCGCAAATCCAGCAGCGAGTAATGCCTTTGCGCCAGCTGCTGTCTCTTCTGCCGGCTGAAATACCAGCAGAATTTCTCCTTCCAGCAGTTCTCTAAAGTAGGCGGCTGTTTGCGCCAACAATAAAAGCGATGCAGTGTGAATGTCATGTCCGCAGGAGTGGCAGGCTGTTGATACCTCAGAAGAGAATTCAAGGTCCGTATTCTCTTGCATGGGAAGAGCATCAATATCCTCGCGCAGCAATATTACATGGCCTGGACGCTTTCCCTGAATACGGGCGACTATACCTGTATTCAAAAGAGCGGGCAATATCTCTATTCCCTCTGTCGCTTCCAGTACTCTGTGAATTCGAGATGTGGTCTCTGTTTCCATAAAGCTCAATTCAGGATGACGATGCATCTCCCTACGAAACTGCACCGATTCGGGCAATAATTCTTGCATTCGCTTCAAGGGATCTCCCATGGCAGTATTCTCCTATGCAAAAACCAATTTATTTTTCCTCTAGAGCATAGAGCGAGGTACGACAGTCATATCACAGCTCCGCTAGTCATGATCTGAAGAATTTCTCGATCCGTCTGACGCATGCCGTCGTGACCCATCTTACCCACATTGATAATGGTTTGCTCCACATCATCGCTTACCAGACCGTCTCCACTGGGGTAGCGGCGGCCCTTTTTGGCCATGTGCCAACCCGTCAGTCCGCTTTCAACAGCTAAAGCAATTTTACCTGCGCAGGATGATTTTGCACCATCGCAGACCATTCCAGAAGAGACAGCTAAGGCATTGATAATGGTGTTGGAAATCATGTCAAAATTTCCACCGTCCAGCCAGCAGATGCCTGCGGCTGCTCCGGCACCGGCGCTCACCGCGCCACAGAACGCCGACAGACGGCCCAGGCTGGTTTTCTGATGGATGGTGACCAGATCGGAAACCGCGAGAGCCCGCAGCATTTTCTCATGGCTGGCGCCCTTATCCCGGGCAAACTCAATAACCGGAACGGAGGCGGTAATTCCCTGGTTACCGCTACCAGAGACAATGACCACCGGCATTTCGCAGCCGTTCATTCGAGCGTCACTGCCCGCAGCCGCAACAGCCCGGGCCCGCAGCTCCACATCCTCGCTGCCACGCTCCAGCAGGCCCCGGCCCACCTCGGCTCCCCAGAAGCCTTCAAGCCCTTCCGCAGCAATGGCGCTATTATAGGCCGCCTGCCGTTCCAGCATAGGGGCAATGTCAGCAATATCCACGGTTTGGGCAAAGTCCAAAATATCCCGGAGATTTAGTACGCTGCGGTCCGTCAATTCTGTCTCGGCCGCCCCGGTGACGGGCCGATTAATCAAGATCTGGTCGTTTTTTGCGGCGTAGACAATATTCGTGTGGAAGTTGGCGATCCGTACCACGGTATGGTTGTCTCCCCGGTGCAGCGTGACCTGATAGTCAAAGGTCAAGGGCGTATCCTTTAGACTGATGCGCATGGGACAGTTGGATACGAAGTCGGCAATTGCCGACTTCTGCGCATCGCTAACCTGGCTGATAACCTCCAGAATTTGATCTGTACGGCCGGCAATCACGCCCGCAGCGGCCGCAGCGGAAATCCCCCGTAAACCACCGGTATTGGGCACCACAACGCTCTTGACATTTTTAATTAGGTTTCCGCTGACTTCAATCTCCATGGAATCGGGCAACGCACCCAGCAGATCACGTGCATACGACGCACCATAGGCGATAGCAATGGGCTCTGTGCAGCCCATTGCGGGAATCAACTCTTCTCGCAGGATCTGAAGATATGCCTGATACAAATCGTTACTTTGAGGCATTTGAGGTCTCCTCCATCTGTTCACTCTCCTGCATGATACCACCATCTTCTGCCTGCTGAAGCGCCTTAGCCAATTGAGCTGGGCAGGAAGTACCTCGATCCTTACATTCAATATCTGCAAGCAACTGAATTACCTCATTTATATCTCGGCCCTCTGATAAGGTGGCAACACCTTTTCCATTGCCGTTGCAACCGCCTTCAAACTTTATATTATGTACTTTGCCATCAATGATATCGAATGTAATCTTTTTTGAACATACCCCGCTGGGAATAAAACTGTACATGAAAGTGGCTCCTCCTGATTAAAAATTTGCAAAATCTTTCTGCATGTAATCCGCAATTCGCTCTATGCAGCGATCAACCAGTATTTGTCCCTTTTCGGAAGTGGCAACGGAGGCGTCGCCTATCATACCGCGATCAGAAAATTCCAGAAAGGGAGTCGTTCGAAGGACGCCCGGAAATCTTTTCCCATTGACGACTTTAGGTTCTTCTCTGCAAAGTCGATCTAAATGTACAAGCTGAGGCGCCAAATACATTAAAACACTAGTGCCGCATTCACTGGCATGTCCGTGTGCCATATACCCTTCATTTTTCAAAACATCTCCGCTGATGGTTTGCACGTAACGCCACCAGTCAATCTGGGCAAAATGAAGCTGGTCATCCTGCAAGCAGAATTCTGTCGAAATTTGGCTGATCATTGGAACGTTCCCTGAGTGCCCGTTGAGAAACAGAAAATTGCGCATCCCCCATTTGCGAAGACTCAGCACCACATCCCGCAAATATTCCTTGAAGCTTTCAGGCCGAACACACAGTGTTCCCGGAAACATTGCCAGTGAAGCGGAGTCACCAACAGGCAATGTGGGGCCCACGATTGCGCCAGTTTTTTGAGAAATTAACATGGCAATGGCCTCAGCCACAATTGTATCAGAGGCAAGAGGAAGATGGGGACCATAGCATTCCATCGCACCAGTGGGAATAACTACTGTATGGACAGTCTGGCTGAGCCGCTCAAAATCAGTCCAGCTCATATCTCCGAGACGCATCGCTTCCATTACTATTCCTCTCTCATACACAACTGCCGCAACTTACAAAATGTTCGGGTCGGATTTCTCGAAGAATTGGGGAGTTCCCAAAGCAGGCTTCTTTGGATTGAAGACAACGAACCGCAAATCTGCAGCCAGGTTTTGGGTCAATAGGGGATGAGATTTCCCCCTGCAGAAGAATACGGTTTCTCTGAGCGTGTATATCAGCAACCGGTACCGCGCTGAGAAGCGCCTGCGTATAAGGGTGAAGCGGGTTTTCAAACAGTTCATCTGCCTGCGCATACTCAACAACATGGCCAAGATACATTACTAATATGTGTGTCGCAAGATGCTTGACCACCGACAAATCATGCGTAATAAACAGATAGGTTAGTCCGCGCTCTTCCTGCAAATCCTGCATTAGGTTCAGAATTTGTGCCTGAATGGAAACGTCCAATGCACTGACCGGTTCATCGCACACGATAAACCGCGGATTTAATGCCAATGCGCGCGCAATTCCAGCACGCTGGCGGCGCCCCCCATCCAGTTCGTGAGGGTAGCAAGTTCCCATTCTCTGCGTCAGGCCGACAGTGTCCATAAGCTTATCGACATAGGCCGCCCGCTCCACGCGATTTGGATACAGGTGATAAAGATTCAACGGCTCTTCCACGGTTTCACGGATGCTCTTGCGCGGATCCAGGGATGCAAAGGGGTCCTGAAAAATCATTTGCATCTGACGGCGTAGTTCCTTCAGTTGACGTCCTTTAACAACGGTAATGTCTTCGCCGTCAAAAATTATCTTACCAGCAGTTGCTTCCGTCAGATGCAAAATAGTTCTCCCAAGAGTCGACTTGCCACACCCACTTTCTCCGACAACGCCGAGAATCTCACCCTGGTTGATTGAAAAGCTGACATCGTCCACGGCGTGCAGCGTCCCTTTTGGCGTTTTAAAGTATTTCTTTAGATGTTCCACCTGCAGCAATGCTTTCATTTTGACTTCTCCTCGGCATCAGTCTTGTATAGTGTACAGCGTACACAATGGGCAGGCTCAACCTCATATACAGAAGGGGTTTGGGCGCAAGCAGGGCTGGCTTTCGGGCAGCGTTCGGCAAACTTGCATCCCTCTGGCAAACAGATGGGATCTGGCATCATACCCTTAATGGGTGTCAGGCGATGTACCTTACGGGTTAGACTGGGAATGGAGGAGAATAATCCCTGTGTATAAGGGTGAAGCGGATGGTCAAACACTTGCTCAAGTGTACCGCTTTCCACAATCTCGCCCGAATACATGATTGCTACCTTATCGCATACCTCTGCAACTACCCCCAGGTCATGGGTAATTAAAATCATAGACGTGTTGAATTTTTTCTTAAGGTCATTCATCAAATCCAACACCTGCGCTTGAATTGTTACATCCAATGCTGTGGTAGGCTCGTCCGCAATAAGCAACTTTGGATTACATGCAAGTGCAATGGCAATGACCACTCGCTGCTTCATGCCGCCTGAAAACTGATGCGGATAATCGCCATACCGAGTCTTGTCAATTCCAACCAGTTCTAGCATCTCTTCCGCTTTTTTTCGAATTTCTTCGGAAGCGGCATTGCTATGCAGGCGAATTACCTCTGCAATCTGGTCTCCGATGGTATCAATTGGATTTAGACTCGTCATTGGATCTTGAAATATCATGGATATCTGGTTGCCACGGATTGTGCGCAGTTCTTTACTATCTATTGTGCGCAAATCCTTTCCGCTAAAGAAAATTTCCCCGTCAAGCACCTTGCCCGGCGGACACTGTACAAGTCCCATAATTCCCAATGCGGTGGTTGTTTTTCCAGCCCCGGTTTCCCCAACCAGTCCCAGTGTTTCACCAGCTCCCAAAGAAAATGAAACGTTGTTAACCGCCTTTACTGTACCGCTTTTCAGGAAAAAATGAATTGTAAGGTCGTGAACTTCCAGCAAATGTTCCATTGTAATCCCTCGTCAGTTCTTTAATTTTGGATCCAGCGCATCACGCAGTCCATCACCAAACATATTTAATCCGAAAATTGTAACCATGATGGCAAGCCCCGGAAATGTGACCACGTACCACGCATCCCGTATAAACTGACGTCCAGCCGAAAGCATGGAACCCCACTCTGGAGTAGGTGGCGCAATGCCAAGGCCGATAAAACTCAAGCTTGCGGTGGAAAGAATTGCTGTGGCTACCCCCAGAGTCATCTGTACAATAATGGGAGCCAGACAGTTGGGAAGAATATGGTGAAAAATAATCTGAAAATCGTTTCCGCCAACGGAGCGTGTTGCTTCAATAAATTCCTGATCTTTTAGGGAAAGAATAGAGGCCCTTACAATACGGGCATATCCGGGAGCAGAGCCAATCCCAATAGCCAATATTAAATTTCCAATTCCATTACCCAGCGTGGCCGCTATGGAAATTGCCAGTAGCAGGTTTGGAATGGCCAGCAGTATATCCATGGCTCGCATAATAATATTGTCACATACGTTTCCGTAATATCCGGAAAGTGCTCCCAAAATTATGCCTAAAAACGCCGCAAGACAGACACTGCTTAAGCCAACAATCAATGAAATTCGTGCGCCGTAAATTACACGGCTGAAAATATCACGGCCCAAGTTGTCAGTTCCGAAAAAGTGACTCAGGCTGGGGCCCTGAAATCTGGAAGCCAAATCCTGAGCGGCGTAATCGTATGGGGCAATTACACCGGCAAAAATACTGCAAAACAGTAGAACTATGAGAATGATCATACCAAAAACAGCGGCTTTATTTTGGCACAGCCGAGAGAAAATTCTGCCAAACTGGCTGATCTTCTTATTGGACTTTTGCACATTCATGACGCCTGCGCTACCTCCCCTTTGGACTTCCTGCGCTTATGAGCACTGTATTGGGACTTGATCCGCGGATCGCAGTATGCATAGAGAATATCTACAAAAAGATTGACAAACCCGAAAGCAAAAGCAATAAAAAGCACGCCGCCCTGAACCAAAGGATAATCACGAGCCTTTATTGCGCCCACGATCAGATTTCCAAGTCCGGGAATGCCGAAGATCGATTCCGTCAGTACAGCCCCACCCATCATGTGGCCAAAAGACAGACCAATTGTCGTCAAAACCGGAATAATAGCGTTCTTCAGTGCATGATGAAACACCACCACTTTTTCTTTCTGGCCCTTCGCCCGAGCGGTTCGAATATAATCCTGTCTAATTACTTCCAGCATACTGGAGCGTGTCATCCGCATGATGCTGGCTGCGGTGCTGGTTCCGATTGTCAGTGCAGGCATGATCCAGCAAACAGGACGGTCAAAGCCAGAGGCAGGCAGCCACCTCAAATAAACCGAGAACAAAAGGATCATCATCAGGCCCTGCCAAAAGTTGGGCATGGAGGCTCCGATAAGTGAAACAGCAGTAGCCACATTGTCAAAGACCGAATACTGCTTCACTGCCGCAACAATACCGCATAGCACACCAATCAGCGTTGCGATTACGATGCTCAAGGCTGCTAGTTTCAAGGTGGTGGGAAAGCGGGAGAGAATCTCAGTCATAACCGCACGGTTAGTGGAATAGGACGTTCCTAAGCTTCCGTGTAGAACAATGCCTTTGAGGTAAGTGAAATAACGTATAAAAAATGGATCATTTAAGCCCATCTCGTTACTCAGTTCCTCAATTGCCTCTGGGGAAGCGCCCTCACCCAAAATCTGTACGGCAGGGTTTCCAGGTGTAAAATAAAGCATCGAAAAGATGACAAAAGATACGCCGATCAAAACAGGTATCATCATCAAAAGCCGTTTAAAAATGTATCGCGGCACGAAAGTTTCCTCCCTTACGTCTGCTAAAGGACAGCCGGGCAAGACGCCCGGCTGTCTCCGGATCAGATGGTCCGTCTATTATTGGGCCAGGACAACCTTGGCAAGGTCGGGCGTGCTGCCGGGATGGCACTGGAAGCCCTGCACCTTGTCGCTAATACCATAAACAACGTTGGGGAAGCAGACAGGAACGCAATAATTCTTGTCCCACAGATACTGCTGCGCATCTTTATAGATCGCTTCGCGCTTGGTTGCGTCAAACTCTGCGGCTCCGGCATCCAGATATTCGTCAATTTTGGGATCGCAGGCTTGAATGGCATTGACGGCGGTACTGCGCCAGATCATGAGGGCATTCTCAGGGTCGCCGCTTACAGCGTTGGTTGTAGCAATCGCAACCTGAACCTGTCCGGCATTGGCTTGTTCCAGATAAGTGGCCTGCTCCATGGATTCAATACTGGCAGTAACACCGATCTCAGCCCACATTCCCTGAACAATTTCCGCCATTGCAGAGGCGTTACTGTCTTCCGCCAGCTTGATACTCAAATTGAGCCCGTTGGGATACCCTGCTTCTGCCAGCAGTTCCTTGGCTTTTTCAGGGTCATAAGTCTTGGCAGGCATTGAAGCATGCATGGCTACGTTGGAAGACATATAGCTGTCTGCAACTTGGGTATTTGGACCATAAACCGCAGAAACCAAGGATGGGATATCTATGGCTGTCACCAAGGCTTCCCGCAATTTCTCATTCTGCAGGGTCTTGTCACTCATATTCAAAGAGACATAGACAAACTGATAAGCGGGGCCGCTGACGACCTGTACACCCTCTGTGCTCTCAAGACGATCCGCGTCGTTTGTAGCCAGACTGTAAACGATATCGGCACCGCCAGTCTCCAATTCTATAGCACGGTTGGCAGCCTCGGTGATAAACCGGAATTCAATCTTGGAACAGGCAGGTTTATCCCCCCAATAATTATCATTTCGGGTCAGAATAATGCTATTACCCGTCGACCAGCTTTCCACTTTGTACGGTCCGGATCCAACGGGGGCACGACCATATGCCTCGTCGCCCATGCTTTCCACGGCAGATTTGCACAGAATTGCGCCGCGGGCACTGGCCAAGTAGTTTAGCACAGCGGCAAAAGGCTGCTTTGTGGCAACATTTACAGTATAGTCATCCACTGCTTTCATGTTGTCCGGGTCAAACTGAACAAAAAATGTCTTTGAACCGGCGGCGCTACAAGCACGCTGGAAAGAGAACACGACATCCGCTGCTGTCAGTTTGCTGCCATCGTGGAATGTCACATCATCCCGCAGTTTAAACTGCCATGTATTATTGTCGATCTGTGTCCAGCTGGTCGCAAGATCAGGCTGGATATTGCCTTCTTCGTCCTTTGTAACCAGTTTATCAAAGATTTCCTCCTGAACCGCCCATGCGGTTAAGCGTGTGTTTTTGTGTGGGTCAAGATCAGATGGTTCGCTGTTCAGGACAACTCGAAGCGTATCAGCTGATGCGGCATTTGCTGATGATGCCCCGGCGGATGATGCAGAAGCTGAACCGCTGCCTCCGGATGTTCCGCATGCGGTGAGTGTCAGCACTGCCGCAAGAGTAAGAGCTGCTAGTTTGACAGTCTTTTTCATTTTCTTGATTCCTCCTATATGCTTCCTCTCTAATATATATCAGCGGGAAATTGCCCGCTCATATCTTACTCAAGTTCCATTAAATAACTGATTGCCAGGCTGGACATGGATCTTGTACAAAGCTTGATATATGGCTCCTGCACCAGGAAATGAGGACTGTGCGCAGGAGCGGCATCTCCAGTTGCAACCCGGTAAAAGCATGATGGAATCCGCTGCGTGTAAAATCCGTAATCTTCTGCCCCCAGAATCGGACGAGTCTCACGTACTAGCCATTCTTCCGCATGAGGCTTGCCCTCTATTCCCTCAAGCCAGAACGGTGACTTGTCCTGAATTTGTTTAGCTACAAAGTCGGTAAGCGCAGGATCGTTATAGACGGACGAATAGCCCTCTGTAAACAAAAATTCGGCGCTCCCTCCCAAAGAACGGGCAATTCCCTCTGCGGTGGACGATATCTTTTCTCGTAGAATCTCTCTGGTCTGAGCGGTAATATTTCTCATCATGCCGCACATTTCCACATGGTCTGGCACAATATTAGGGGCGACTCCGCCTTGGATCGTTCCAATCGAATATGTAGCTCGGTCCATTGGGTCAATGTCCTTCAGGAGAATGCCGTTTATGGCGGTGATAATCTGTGCGGCAATCGCAATGGCATCTACCCCATTTTGTGGTTGAGAACTGTGAGTCTGCTGTCCGTGAACAATAATGGAGAATTTGTCCGAATAAGCCGTCACATTTCCCCAACCCAGTGAAAAATGGCCTGGTGCCGCAGTGGCCATCGTGTGCAAAGCGATAGAAGCATCAATTGAAATATCATCCAAAATTCCCGCCCGGATCATCTCCCGGCCACCACCGCCATTTTCTTCGGCCGGTTGAAATACGAGCCTTATCGTTCCGCTCCAACTGTCACGAAGCTCGTACAGAATTTTTGCAACACCCACTAGATTTGCGGTGTGGACATCGTGTCCACAAGCGTGCATTACACTATCATTTTTTGAACGAAAAGGAAGATCATTCTGCTCTTGAATCGGTAGCGCATCCATATCTGCCCGAAGCAGCAAAGTGCGGCCTGGCTTGAAACCATGAATATCAGCAATTAAACCGGTGCCTGCAATCCCACATTTAACAATTAGTCCAATACTTTCCAAAGCCTGCTGCACCAGCCCCGCGGTTCGTACCTCATGAAAAGAGAGCTCTGGATTTTCGTGGATGGCTCGACGAAGATTAAGTACCTCCTGCTCAAACCGATCGGACAGCTCAATAATGCGTTTATCTAACTCAGTAATTTGATTCATGCATCCTCTTTTCTGAACTTCACTTGCAAAAAAGCTTCGTACTGGATATAATGACAAGACGAAAAACGCAAAGTCTACGCATCTTTGCGCAGTCGCCTTGTGTTTTCCGCCTGATAAAAATACAATATTCTTCCCGCAGAAACCCATAGACGAAGTAGCGCTGGAAAGTTCGAATTTTTATGAATCTGATTATATTCGGTCGCTTCTCAAAAGTGAAGCAATGAATTTGCATACTGCTATTTAAAAAGCGGATAGCAGTGAAAGGAACGATTATGACGCCTTTTCAGCTCAAGTGTTTTATTAGTGTGGAAAGTCACCTGAGTTTTACAAAAGCAGCTGAAGATTGTCACGTTGTACAAGCCACCGTCAGTCGACAAATTTCTATGCTCGAAGAAGAAGTTGGAGCAAAGTTATTTGAACGGGATAGTCACGGCGTACGAACTACGCCCGCTGGGGACATGTTAGCGCATTATGCCCCAGTATTCGTAGAGTATCAAAAGACGATTTTTTCAAGAGTCCGCAATGCTTCAACTGGATCGGACCGCACTCTGCGCATTGCAGTTGGTCCCTATGAAACGGGATTGCTCCGAGAACCATTACGGGCCTTGCATAACGCATTTCCGTATACACATGTTGAGTTAACCACATACACATATTATGTGTTGATGACGCGTTATCGGAACAAAGTTTTGGATATGGCTTTTTGCAACGAGCTTTGCGCTGCTCAAATGACCGATTTTAAGGCGATAGAGGTTTATCGGGACAACTGGTTGCTAGCCGCTTCAAAAGAACACCCGATTTGGAATTATGATCTTCGTGACCCCGAAGCATTTGCAGATCAGACTATTATTACCCTTGTAAATGACCAATACGACGCCGTGCGTCGCTATTGTTATGACCATTTATATAGCCCTCGCATGATAGAAACCAATTTCCTTTCTACGCTATTGGAGCAAGTAAAAGCGGGTATGGGTATTTCTATTCTGCCTGCTTTTGTGAAACAAGATTTACCAGCTGAAGTTATAACGAAGGACATTCTTCCAAAACCGTTTGTTCAATCGTTTTTTTTAATGCTATCTCCTGACCTTTCTGGCCCTGATGTGGATCTGATGACCAACTTGTTTGCGCATTAAAAAAAGTCTGTAATCGAATTATCAATTGAAGCAAGCGATTCAGCAGCTGAGATTCAAATAAAGAAAAAATGAGAGCATCCCTATAAACTGAAAGGGATTGCGTTTGACCATGTGCAACGGTACAATTAGAACAGAAGAAAAAACAGAAAGCCCTCTTGAGCAGCACGAAACTGATGCATCAGTCCTAATTTCCCCTTTGCACTCTACCATAAGATGATAAGAATTGGAGCTAAAGACGCGGTTGCACTTTTTGCAGCGCAGTATCAGGATGGCACATACGCATGACCTCCAGCGCCCTGCAGACGGTGGCGCAGCCCATGCCCAGCAACCGGACAAAAAAGTGATGGCCTGTTAAGGCAAAAAAGAAAAACCTGGAATCATAAGGGTTAAGCCCCATAGGTAGTACAACCCCGGATATTTCTGAAGGGATTGGAAAGCGGCGGGAAAATCAGGATCTAGTCAATCTTGAATCCTACGTTATTAAAAAATTTCATTTGATGGTTTACCACGGAGAACTTTCCCGTTTTATCCCTCCCTGTTGGCATCTTCGCCGTTGATTTCCGGGAATTATTTAATAATACACCACATTTTAAAATTTTGACAATGCGTGAATACCGAGATATATATCGGCTTCTCTTAATATACCCTCAAATTCAGCAGGCCCGAGACATCGAACCGCCTCTGCACCGCCTAAACCTACTGGACGGGACCCTTGACCTGCAGACGATGGAATTCTACGAGCACGATCCAGAGGACTGCTTTTTTCACCTTTCTAAACCTGTCGTACGAGTCGATCTGTCATGCCGAAAACGGCGATGTTTTCGAAAATTTTGCTAACCACATCGGCAATGGAAATCCGCTTATCCGTCAGCAACTGCTGGAATTAGTCGCATTGGCCATCACAGGCTACGAGGTAAAGTGCTTTTATGTATTGCTCGGGGAATCCAACACTGGCAAAACGCAGTTCGGTCGATTTCTCGAGGAACTAATCGGACGCGAAAATGTCGAGAGCATTGCTGGTGTTCATGATTTTTCAAATCGTTTTACAACCGCTGCACTCGCAGGAAAGAAACTTGGCACATGCCTGGATCTTCCAGATGCGCCCCTGCCATCAATTGCAATCGGCACGATAAAACAGTTCGTCGGTGATGACTCGGTCAAAATTGAGCGAAAATACAAGGACAGCCAGACGCTCTATCACAAGCCTCTGCTACTTTTTGCGGGCAACCATCCAATCCGCCTTCCAAATGCTGCGCACGAGCAGGCTTTGCTTAACCGGATGATCGCGATCCCGTTTGCAAACCCTGTGCAGCCGGAGCATCAACGCCAGCAGCTGTATAAAAATCTCTTAAATGAGGCTCCCTACATCGTAAGTCAGGCGATCCTCGCGTATCGGAATCTTCTGTCGCACAATTTTAACTTAACGAAAGTTAATCTTCCCCCTGAGTTTGATTCACAGGATTCACGTCAGTCGTACCGAGATGTGAAGTCTTTTCTGGAATCCTTTTGCATTCCAAGACACGATGAATCCTGTACAACAGAAGAGCTGTTTCAAACCTTCTGGAATGCAGCTGAAACCGAAGGTTACACGCAGCTATCCGAAATTGCTTTCGGACGTATGTTGGGTGATTGTTTTTAGGAACTAGGCTGGAATGTATCACCGCTCAAACGGGTCAATGGTATTGACCCGCGCGGCTGGCGGGGTGTCGGACTTATTTCAAATCGCCAATTTGCCCTGTGAATTTTATAGCTTTTTCCAGCTGCTCTTGTCATGCGAAAGAAATTTCGCCGTTTTTGCAGCCGTACTCAACTGTAGCTAACAACGCATCTATCTTATGACTCAAAAAAGGAGGCCATTTTTATGAAAAGCCAGTCTCTGCCACCCGTCATCTACACCGTTCGAGAGGTCAGCGCCTTGCTCCACGTTAACAGCGGGTACGTTTACAGCCTCATTTCTTCCGGGCTGCTTCCGGCGATGAAACTTGGGTCGCTGAAGGTGCGCAAGACCGCAATTGAAGACTTCCTTGCGAAGTACGAAGGCTATGACCTGAGCGAACTGGACAACATCCGGCTGTTGAATTCGGCGAGTTGATCAAAACATGGGGACCGGCTCGAATGCCGGTCCCCTCTCTATTCAAAGAAAGGACTACAGCTATGGCCAATGTTACTGCCCGTAAACGTACTGACACCTGGGAATACCGGTTTGAATTGGCTTCCGTTGCGGGGAAACGGAAGCAGGTATCGAAATCCGGGTTTCGAACAAAAAAGGATGCTCTTGAAGCAGGCGCAAAGGCGTTTGCAGAATATAATCAGGCCGGAGAGTATTTTGTACCATCCGAGATCAGCTTTTCGGACTATCTGAATATCTGGCTCAACGAATACTGTTCGATTAATGTAAAGGCGAGCACCGTCGAAGCATACAAGAAAAAAATTGAGGCTTATATTTGCCCGGAACTAGGTGCATACCGCTTGAAAGCCTTGACACCTTCAGTGCTGCAGAGCTTTCTCAACAAAAAATTTAATCAGGGATTCTCTAGAAATACACTCGTTGTGCTAAAATCCATGTTAAGTGGATCACTGGGATATGCTGTGGAACCGTTACGATACATTCAGTATAATCCGGCATCTATGGTTAAATTGCCTCTATCGCGGGCTAGGGGTATGGTGCCCACCCGAAAGAAAGAGAGACGCCCAGTGACAGCAGAAGAATGGGCGCGAATCATGGAGCGTTTTCCGGAAGGACACCCGGCGCATATTCCTTTGCTGCTGGCCTACCGCTGCGGATTCCGTTTGGGCGAGGTATTCGGTCTGATGTGGTCAGATGTAAACTTCGATCAGGAGACCATCACGGTCAATCGCCAGATCCAAATAAGTGAGACAACAAAAAAATGGACATTTACCGCCCCTAAATATGACTCCTACCGAACGATCACGGTAGACCGCAACACCTTGAATGTTCTTCGCTGTGAGCGTGGTAAGCAAATTCGTGCCCGTGCTTATTATGATGAGTATTATGTGATTAACACGGTGCAGGACGCGGCGGAAGACATCCATATGGACAGCGGCAGTTTGGGAGTTGGCGGAACGGGGGTTCCCGTATCGATGATTATGGTTCGGGAAGATGGCAGTTATATTCAGCCGCGTACTATGCAGCATGTTGCCAGAGTGATCCACGGCACATATAAGGAAGGGCATTCTGTGATTTCTCCTGATTGGGATTTCCATTCTCTGCGTCACACCCACGCTACTGCCCTTGTCGAAGCAGGAGTTCCGCTTGCTGTGATACAAAAACGGTTGGGGCATGCTAAGATTGAAATGACGGAGCATTACACGGATCACGTCACTGAAACGATGGAACGGGATTTCCAATCTAAGCTGAAATCTTTATATTCCTGATCATTTTTCCCACATCTCCAAAAAGCGTGGGCAGAACGTGGGCAAACACAAAAAGCACCCGATTCCAGTTGGAATCGGGTGCTCTAATTTGCTCTGAAAAGTTCTGGAAAGCAGCCGTTTTGATTACTTTTTGCTTTCTGCCACGGCCACGGCGACCGCGACCGTCGCTCCAACCATGGGGTTGTTGCCCATACCGAGGAAGCCCATCATCTCCACATGGGCGGGGACGGAGCTGGAACCAGCAAACTGGGCGTCGGAGTGCATCCGGCCCATGGTATCGGTCATACCGTAGCTGGCGGGACCGGCGGCCATGTTGTCCGGGTGAAGCGTACGGCC
>Ga0183100_1000877_pt1 | contig 18355 bp, 21 predicted proteins | sample Biomet2_FD_127789 | JGI IMG/M metagenome (GOLD analysis project Ga0183100, IMG submission 127789) | Microbial communities from bioreactor (seeded with anoxic lake sediment) at LBNL, California, USA - Biofuel metagenome 2 | ecosystem: Engineered > Bioreactor > Anaerobic > Unclassified ...
AGCTCGTTTTCGATTTCCGTAAATTGTTGCTTCTGGTCCTCTGGGATGTATTTACTGCGTTCGATACGCTCCCGCACGGGCAGCCCCAGCACATCTGAAAGGTTCGCGCCCGCGTCCAGCGCCTGCCTGCCTTTATCGTAGTAGGTCAGGATCAACCGGAGCATCAGGTACTGCTTATCCAGCGAGGTGTACGTGTCTACTTCGTCAAAGGCATTCTGATGCAGATAGTCCTCGCGGATAGAACGGGCGACTTCCATCGTCAGCCGATCCTTCCAGCTCAGGGCGTCCATACCAACCAGCTGAACAATTTCCTGCAGCTCGGACTCTTCCTGTAAAACCAGCATCGCGCGTGCGCGCAACTCGTTCCATTCCGGGGAAACATGATCATTAAACCAGCCCTCCAGATGGTCTACGTACAGGGAGTAGGACTGCAGCCAGTCGATCGCAGGGAAATGGCGCTTGTAGGCCAGCTGGGCGCTCAAGCCCCAGAATACCTTTACAATGCGAAGCGTGGATTGGCTGACCGGCTCAGAAATATCGCCACCCGGAGGGGACACTGCGCCGATCGCGCTGATGCTGCCCTGGCGGCCATCCTGACCCAAGCACTTAACCACGCCGGCGCGCTCGTAAAACTCCGCGATGCGGCTACCCAGGTATGCGGGGTAACCTTCGTCGCCGGGCATTTCTTCCAGACGGCCGCTCATCTCGCGCAGCGCTTCCGCCCAGCGGCTGGTGGAGTCGGCCATGATGGCGACTTTATAGCCCATATCGCGGAAGTATTCTGCAATGGTAATCCCGGTATAGATGGACGCTTCACGTGCCGCCACAGGCATGTCGGATGTGTTGGCAATCAGCACGGTGCGCTTCATTAAGCTTTCGCCGGTGCGCGGGTCATGCAGCTCAGGGAACTCCATCAATACGTCGGTCATTTCGTTGCCGCGCTCGCCGCAGCCAACGTACACAATGATGTCCGCATCCGCCCACTTGGCAAGCTGATGCTGCACCACCGTTTTGCCTGAGCCAAACGGGCCGGGCACGGCTGCCACGCCACCGCTGGCAATCGGGAAAAGCGTGTCAATAACGCGCTGGCCGGTAACCATAGGTTCGTACGGCGAACGTTTTTCCTGATACGGGCGGCCTCGCCGAACCGGCCATTTTTGCATCATGGTCAATTCGCGTGTCTCACCGCGCTCGTCGCGCAACGTGCACACGGTTTCAGTAATGTTGTACTCGCCAGCGCGAATATCCACAACTTCACCGCTGATACCCCAAGGCACCATAATGCGGTGCTCAACCACCGTGTTTTCCTTGACGATGCCAAGGATCGCTCCGGCGGTTACTTTATCGCCAACGGTTACGCGAGGTTCAAAATTCCATTTGGCTTCCCGGTCCAGTGCGGGAACTTCAACGCCGCGGGTGATTCGCTCGCCCACCTTGTCGCGGATTTTATTCAGCGGGCGCTGAATTCCGTCAAAGATGGATTCGATCAACCCCGGTCCAAGCTCTACCGACAACGGCGCGCCGGTGGATTCCACCGGTTCGCCGGGGCCAAGACCGCTGGTTTCTTCATAAACCTGTATGCTGGCACGGTCGTCACGAAGCTCGATGATTTCCCCGACCAGGCGGTTTTTGCTAACGCGAACAACGTCATACATACGCGCGTCAGACATATTTTCCGCCACGATCAGGGGCCCCGCGACCTTGACGATGGTTCCGTGTGCCATGCTCTTACCCTTCTTTCTGGCTATCGTTGTGGCTAAAGAGAATATCCGCGCCGATGGCTTTTTCCACATTGGCGCGCACACGGGCCATTGCGTACCCTTGGGAGCCCGCGCTGCCCGGTATCGGTATAATCGCGATTTGCGGATCGTGCAGGTAACGTTCCAGCGCTTCCGGCGCTTGTTTCGCCGCGCTTTCCGTGATGAAAATCACGCGAATGCCCTGCCGCGTCAGGGAGAAAAGTGCGCGAGTTGTTTCTTCCGCCGTTTCCGTGGGGATCACGCGCATACCGATCGCCTTAAAGCATAGCACCGCGTCACGTTCGCCAACGGCGCCCATCAGGGTTTCAGCCATCCAGCTCACGCATCCTTTCAGCTACGGTTCCGGGTTGGAAACCATTGAGTTTTCCGGCCATAATGAGACGAATATCCGTCGCTTCCCGCTGTTTTTGCAAAAGATAGCGGAACAGGGTTTCCGTCGCATCCGCGGCATAGCGGTATGGCTTTAAAAGCCCAAACAGATAATCATCCATCAGTTTTTCCAGGTTTGGCAGCTTAGCGGCGTCCATGCTGGCAAGCAATGCCGCTTGCGCAAGCGACGGGCGGTAACGGAACAGCTTGCGCGAAAGACGCTCGTTATCGGTAAAGGCATCGCGCATTTCCCGCACAGGGATCGTTCCGCCTTCCAGAGCAATCTCCATAAAAACGCTCTCGTCACGGCCCATGTTTCGCAGACGGAAAACCATCATCAGGTTTTGAAAATCGACCTTTGCCTGAAAATATTGTTTGGCGGTGGTGGCTTGCTTATGCTTGGACAGGTTTTCAAATACCTGCCGGTACATAGCCCGATCCAACTCCGTGTCCACAAGCATGGGATCAAACTGCACGGCGATTCGTTTTTCCAGCGCGTTTAACCCGTCGCGCAGGTGTTTTGGCAGGGTCGCATAGCTACGCTCCGATACGGCATGGCGTAATTTCTCCACCGGAATCGTGCCGCATGCGGACAGATACTGCGCCTTTTGCGCCAGTTGGCGCGATTTGATCAGCACCTTCAGATTGTTTGCGTCATAACGCAGCTGAAAACTATCGGTAATCTCCGGGCAAGGGGTAATCGCATGAATCAGCTCGCAAGCGGCGCGAACGTGTGCGTCTGCGACCGCTTGAAAATCAGCCTGATCGGCTGCGGCAAAGCCAATATCAGTCAGGGTACGAAGCGCTTCATCATAGGTGTGTGTGCTTTGCAGGCGATCCAGCTGCGAGCTTTTCAGCGCTGCGCGGCCTAGGACACCAACCCTGCCGCATGCGTAAGATATGCTGGGTTGCGGCATGGCCGACCCTCCTTTCACATAACGGATCCTGTCGGTCAGCGTTCATCAAACAACATTGCCGCGACCGAAAGTTCCAGTTGCGGACGCAGTTCTGTGAGAATCGCCTCAAAGGTACAATGCGTTTCCGCACCGCGTGCCTTTAGCACCACGCCTTCGCATCCGGCAGCCCGCTCCTGCGCAAGGGTAAGCCCGCCATTTTTTCCGGCCGTCGCCAGCGCGCGGTTGGCATCCTCGATAAACGAGCTGTCAAACCAATCCGCGCGGGTTTCCCCTACCACAACCGTTTCATTGCCGGCAGCGTTTTTCAACAGTTGCGCCAGAAAAAACTGGCGCTTTTGCGCAGCGGGAGCGCCGCCTACCTGTTCGCGCGCGATGGTAAACGCTTCCTCGATCAGGTCGCGCTTGCGCGCTAACAGCAGTTTGCGCTCATCCAGCCCGGCCATTCGCAGCATACGCTGTTCCAGTTCGGCGCTGTCCTCAGCCGCCTTGCTGACCGTTGCTTTATGCATGTCCTCAATTTTCTTTCGGGAGGCGTGCTTCATCGCTTCGGCCCTGGCCTGTGCATCGCTCAGGATGCGTTCAGCGCTGAGCTTTGCGTCCTCCTCGATTTTGACCAGAATTGCTTCTGCGTTCATCTGGCACCCCTTACAGCTTGATCGAATTAACGATCAGGAAAGAAGTCAACAGCGCAAGAACCGCGTAGGTTTCAACCATAACCGTCATGGTAATGCCCTTACCGCTCATTTCCGGTCGCTGACCGTTCATAACCATGGCAGCGGCGGCAACTTTGCCCTGTTTGATGCCGGAAAAATAGCCAACCAGGCCGATCGGCAGGCAACCCATCAGGATGCCGAGACCCTGATACAGCTCAACGGCTTTCATCGCTCCACCCAGCACGTTGGTGTTAATCAGTACGATAACCGCGATCAGGAAGCCATAGATGCCTTGCGTAGCAGGCAGCAGCTGCAGCAGCAGCAGTTTGCTGTTCACTTCAGGGTTTTCTGTGGAAACGCCCGCAGATGTTTCGCCGGCGATACCCACGCCGCCGCTGGAACCCATACCGGAACCTACCACCGCAATCGCAGCGCCCAGAAGTGCCAAAATTTGACCAATGGACATAACGAATACCTCCTAAAATGTTGATCTTTGTTACTGGAATATTGCTACATCGGTGCGCTTTTACACGTCCCTGATGTAAACATATCGATTGTTTTCACTCAGCGGCATAAACGCCGTGCCGCCATCCTCGTAGAACTTGCCAAAAAACTCAATATACTGCAGGCGGCAGCTGTGAACATAAGCGCCAAGCGTGTTGATGCCTGCGTTAAACAGGTGTCCGCCTACAAACAGAATCGCACCAAGCACCATCCCAATGGGGCCGGATTGGAATACCATGCCCACCAGAATGTTGATAACCATGCCGATTACGCCGGTCGCCAGCCCCATACCAAAAAGGCGCATATAGCTCAGCAAGTCGCTGATCCAGCTGGTGGCGCCATACAACGCGCCCAAGCCGCTAAGCAGCCTTTTAAGCGGGTTTTTGGATTTCTCGCGCCCGGCGGTAACCAAAATGATACCGGCGCCCGCAATCGCAATCCATTGGCCGATTTGCGGCTTTACAATCATCAGCGCGAGGCCAACCACCAGCAAGAACCAACTCAGTTGGTCGGCTACCGCGTCCAGTGGTTTCCCACGCTTGATGTTCATGTAGGCCGCGATACCAAGTCCGGTAAACAGGTGAACGGCGCCCAATCCGATGCATACGCCCATCACCGGCAACGCGTTGTTCATCGGGTCAAAAAGCGTCGGCAGCGGCGCAAAACCAAACCACGAGTTGTACAGCGCTCCCCAAAACAAGGTAGCCACCCCGCCGGCCGCAAGCAGCCACAGCATATTTCGCGTGTTTTTGGCGGGTTTCAGCACTTTGATGAGTATGGGGATGATGATTGCCATCATCAAGCCATACCCGGCGTCGCTGATCATCATGCCCATGAAGTTTACATAAAAGGGCGTCATGATGGCTGTCGGGTCAATCCCTCTTGGGCTGGGCAGCGAAAAGCCCTGCACAACGGACTCAAACGGCGATGCCATGGGGTTGTTATGCAGTAGCACCGGAGGTTCCTCACCCTCCTGCGCCTCAGAAAAGGAGAGCGCAACGGTCGGTGATACCGCCAAGATGCGCTTTTCAAACGTATCAATCATCGGCGCTGGAATCCAACCCTGCATAAAGAAGGTGCGCTCGGAGCTGGAAAAATGTTCGGCCGCTTTCAGGCGCGCGCGTTTGCTCGCCAGCAAATCGTAAAGCTGCTTGAGCGCTTCCAGATCGCCAACCTGGTCGGCGGTCTGCTGTACCAGCGCCGCCTGCTGCTGGTCCACTTTCTCGCGCTCTGCGCGATTCTCCGCCAGTTGTTCCTGCACAGAGGCATTGCTCTGCGGCAATGCCGATGCGCTAAAATTTGCGGTTTTCAATAGCGCCAATATGCGTTCACGCTCGCTGCTGTGGCATAACACATACACATATGCCACATCCCGCTGCGTAGAAACCTGCTCAATGGTGCAAAGCTCCCCCAGCGAGCCATCCGCCATCCACTGATCCAGCATGGTTTTCTGCAGCGTGCCAAGCGCTGCGTATGTATTGTGGGTAGACGCGATTTCCGAAGGCGGCACCGGCAAGTCTTTCCATGGCGTTAACTGCTCGGCTGTTGCGTCCAGCCGCGCCGCTTGGCCCCGAAGGTCGCCCATGTCCCGCTCCAGCGCTTCCAGCTTTTCCACGGTTTCCATCAGCCGCGGCTGCGCGTCCAGCACTGTGTATGCCTGTTTTGCATCAAGCACAGGTTTGTCGGCCATCAGGCGCTTTTTCGTCGTGTCGTATTTGGATAGCCGATGAATTGCCCACCCGACGCGCGAAATGGTTTCCTCCAGCGCAGGCAGTTCTACGGTCGGCAACGCTTTGTTAAAGGTCGCATCCTCCGAGTCTGCCGGAAGCAACTGTACGCAACCCAATTTCTGTATCGCTTCCAGCAGGGATTGCCTGTCGCTTTCCAGCGCAAGCATATCCACGTGCTTCATTTCAACGATTGCCATCGTTCCAAACCCTCTCCGCTATATGCTTGGCCGCGTCCGCTACATGGGCTCGCGCATCCTGAAGCACGGCGTCCTGCTGCTTGGCTACGTCGGCCGCCCGGTTGCGAATTTGCTCATCCATACTCTTGCGTTTCTCGTCCATCACGCTTTGGTATAGCGCGCGATGTTCCAGCGCCATGCTTCTTTCGTTTTGGGCGACATCCGCCTCGGTGCTTTTCAGAAGCTCACGCGCCTGTTGCTGCGCCTCCTGCAACACCCGGTCCGCCTTCTCCTCGGCGGTTTGCACCGCCCGAAACAGTTCCTTAGCCACCGTTACGCACCTTCCTTACTTTCCACGGTGTACGGTTATTTAGTGCCAAACAGTCGATCGCCCGCGTCGCCCAAACCGGGAACAATATATCCGTGCTCGTTGAGCTTCTCGTCGCAGGCAGCAACATAAATATCCACATCGGGATGATCGTGCTGAATGCGCCGAATTCCCTCCGGTGCGGCAATCAGGTTTACCAGGCGAATGTTGCGGCAGTTGCGTTGCTTGATAAACGTAATCGCGGCCGACGCGCTGCCGCCTGTCGCCAGCATCGGATCCAGCACAAGCAGCTCGCGGTTTTCACTGTCCGCAGGTAGTTTGCAATAGTATTCTACCGGCTGCAGCGTTACCGGATCGCGGTACAGGCCGATATGGCCGATTCGTGCAGCCGGAATCAGCCGCGTAACGCCATCCACCATGCCCAAACCAGCGCGGAGGATCGGCACAATGCCAATCTTTTTTCCGCTGAGCATTTTGGTTTTGGTTTTACAAATGGGGGTTTCTACTTCCACTTCTTCCGTGGGCAAGTCACGGGTTCCCTCATACACCATTAACATGGAGATTTCTTCCAAAAGTTCCCGAAACTCCTTGGCTCCGGTTTCCTTGTTGCGCATAATGCTGAGCTTGTGTTGAATCAGCGGGTGGTCGAATACGTGGACTTTGCTCATGAAGCGGCCTCCTTTGCTATCGAAGGGCAAGTTGAATGAAGCGATACCCTATTCTGTTTCGCTCCGAACCTCAAATGTCATTCTTATTTATTTTATACTAGTTGGTCACACATGGCAAGCAAAGAAAATAAAAAACATGCTGACGCCGGCATACATCGGGCAACGCCGAATCAGGGCATTCTGCTTACGTTTACTCCCTTTTGTTGCCCCTCCTGCTTGCGTTTGCCCTTGTACAAATCAAGCTTTCCAAAGAAATTCTTTTTCATTTTTTTGTTGTGCTTGCTCACAACATTGTATCTCCCTCTGCTTGCGATACGAATTTTCTATTGTATATGAAGGTAATCAATACCGTAACCTCAGCTTTTCCCTTGCCCTTTCGCTTACGCTATCAATGAGATCGTCAACCCGCTGCGAATTTGAGGGGCGGTTTTTCTTTTGAAGGTGCCTTCCTGCTCCGCTGCGATTTCCCGGCAGAAAGCAAACATGTAAACAATATTCTGGCACCCCTTGACAATCATCATGTGTGCTATATAATATAGCTGTACTATTACTCGTAGTACGGTTAGAAAGGAAATTGCCATGTTTCAAATTGATCGTTTCGGCAGGCAACCCATCTATGAGCAGATCATTGAACAGGTGGAGCAACTGGTTGCATCCGGCGCGCTTCGCTCCGGCGATCAGCTTCCAAGCGTTCGGGCACTCTCGCAAACGCTATCCGCCAATCCCAACACCTTGCAAAAGGCGTACGCGGAGGTGGAGCGCAGGGGTGTAACAGTCAGCGCGCCGGGCAACGGACGGTTTATCAGCAAGGACGCGGCGCAGCTGGTAAACGCGCGTATGCACACACATCTGGACGAAATTGCCCTGCTCTGCGGCAAACTGCACCAGGCGGGCATTCCTCTGCAAAAAGTCCTGGATGCAGTCACTGAGGCATACAAGGCCGCCTCCTTAGCCAAGGATTTGCAAAGCTCTCCCAATACAACCGATGCGCTATCCGGCGCATCCAGAAAGGACGCAGAACTGTGATCACAGCCAATCATCTTACCAAACGCTTTTCAAGCGTCTCCGCGCTGGATCGGTTAACCTGTAACATTCCGGATGGCTGCATCTATGGCCTTGTTGGCGCAAACGGCGCAGGCAAATCCACTTTTCTTCGCTTGGTGTGCGGCGTATATCGGCCGGACGAAGGCTCCGTAACCATGGATAATGAGCCGATTTTTGAAAACATTCGCGTAAAGCAGCGGATTGCCTTCGTATCGGATGATTTTTGGGCGCTTCCACAAAGCAATCTGATACAGATGTCCAAACTATACGCTTCAGCGTATCCCGCGTTTCAACTGAGCAAGTGCAAGGCGCTGGCGTCGGAGTTCCATTTGAACGAGCAGCAGCAGCTTTCCACCTTTAGCAAGGGCATGCGCAGGCAGGCCGCTACCATACTGGCTCTGAGCACCGGCGCGGATTACTATCTGTTTGATGAAACCTTTGACGGGCTGGATCCCGTGATGCGAAACCTTGTAAAGCAAAAGCTGTATGCCGAGGTGGTAGACCACGGCGCAACGGTGATCGTAACAAGCCACTCCCTGCGCGAATTGGAAGATACCTGCGACCAGCTTGCCCTGCTTTACAAAGGCGGCATTGTGCTGGAAAGCGATGTGAACGACCTGAAAACCAGCCTGTTTAAATTGCAGGTTGTGTTTGACCGTCCCTACACCAAGGCGGAATTCGAAGGTATCGACCTTTTGGCTTACGAACAGCAGGGCAGCGTATCCACATTGATTGTGCGCGGCGATCGCGAGCAAACCCACAGGAAAATTGCCGCAAAGGCTCCGCTCCTGCTGGAAACACTACCGGTTACGCTGGAAGAGGTTTTCATTTATGAAATGGAGGCGTTGGGTTATGCGTTTGACCCCGCCGAGGGAGGTAAAAAGGAATGAAAATGTTTAAAGAATCGTTCCGGCGCCTGTTGCCCATTGGATTGCCGTTGCTTGTGATCACCATGATCTATACGGTAATCACGCAGGGTCAGAACTGTTTTGGCGAATTTACCATTCAAAACGCACAAAAAGCTTCCAGTTTGAACCCCGTGTTGATTTACTATGCATTTACGGCGATTTTGTTCGCCATGTACGGTTTCTCCTTCCTTTTCCGCCGTTCTTCCAGCGATTTGTATCATAGCTTCCCGGTTTCCAGGCTGGATCTTTACCTCTCCGTAACGCTTGCGACCGCTTTATGGATGGGAGGCACCATCGCCGTTAATGTACTGACGGGGTTTGCTATGCTGCTTGTAGGCGGATGTCCGTTTGTGCCTGTATTTATTCCGCTTACGATTCTGTTTTACTTTGTCGCATCCATGCTGGTGTTCGCGGCGGCTGCCATCGGCTGTGCCTTATCCGGCACGCTGCTTACGGCGCTGGCTTCCACGGGGATCGTGCTGTTGCTGCCAAGATTTATCCAGTTTGTGATCTCGCGTGGCATTGTAACCGCCGTGCCGATTGTCGGCTGGCATGATCTTGGAGCGTTGCTATTGCCGGAAACCAACATCGCTACCGGCCTGATCGTCATGCAGACACGGCCCTTCCTGTCCAATGTCCTGTTCCGTTTTCCCAATGTGTTCTACTCTATGTTGCCTATGGTGCTGGAGCTGGCGCTCGGCGCTTGGCTCTTCCTCCGCCGTCCGAGCGAAACGGCTGACCGCGGAACTGGGCATAAGGCTTGGTCGGTAGCGGTTGCCGCGTTCCTGTCTTTGGTTGCGTTGCTGCTGATTACCGTGGATGGGCACAGGCTCTTGTCTCTATACGGCGCAACCATGACGGCCATTGCGCTATTGGTGTTTGTCATCTATCAGTTTGTGGCGCTTCGAAGCGTAAAACAGGTATTGTTATCCCTACCCTGTTTCCTCCTGTCCGCCGCGCTAGCCTTCGGCGTTTCAGCAACCATTGGGGGCTTGTCAAGCCAAATGCTCAACACAACGCCTACCGCGGATGAGATTGAGAGCGTCACCTTCCGTGGCCACGACATCTATATGACACAGCCGGATTATTCCTCCCTTTTGATAACCGACATTCGCTTTACGGATGACGGCGTAAAGAAAGCGGTGGCCAGCGCGCTCTCCGATGCGGTTGATGAAATTCGGGAACCGGACCTGTATGGCTACAACACCTACAACCCCTATCAGACGATTGAGCCTATTACCCTCAGGCTGAAAGACGGCCGCACGGTAGACCGTTCAATTGAGTTCCGTGACGTAAACGCGCTCAACGAGCTACGTTTTACCAACACCGAGTTTAAAGCGGCGCTGCTGGCTTACCCGGTTCCTGGCAATGTACAGTATCAGCGTACCGATTCCAACGACTGTACGCCCGAAGAGGGAGCCGCCATTTGGCAAAGCTACGCAAACGAGGCGCAATCGCTTGGTCTTGTGACGGATGATTACTATCGCGCGGCGAACTTGCCGCTGGATAGTCAAGGCAACTCTGTCGCCTCCGATACGGAGCAGAGTGTTGCCACGATTTACTACACCGGTTATCTGGGCGACCGGTTGTTCAGCTGCAGTCGTAACATTCGGCTGGATATGCCAAAAACAGCATCCTTAACGATGCGCACGTATAACGCGCATATGCGCAAGGATACCATTCCAGCCATGAAATCCGCCATCAAACACATGTCTTCCTCGCTGATGCTGGAAAACGACAGCTTTAACCTCTCGCTTACCTGTTTTAATGCTCCGTGGAATACCAGCCACACCCGGTCTGTGAACCTGAGCATCTACGTAAGCGGCTATAGCAAAGAAAACGATATATATCTGGATTCCTATATCCAATTTGCGAACAGAATCGAAGCCTTGCTCGAACGCGCTACCCTGACGGACGATCCCAGCGGCATCTTCGTAAGCCTAAGCTTGTTTGAGTATGATAGCACCAACCGTGAATCCATTAATTATCCGCAGGGATACTACCGGTTCAGCGCGGAGGACGAACAGCAATTGCTCACCCTTCTGTCTGACTGGAATACCATTTTTAACTACACCTACGACGAGTAAGCCCCGTATAACACAAAAGCGCCGTGTGCCGCCCGAAAGCGGCCGCGGCGCTTTTGTGTTTGATCCTGCAAGGCTAACGCTTTAACGCTACTCATGATCTCCGCAAGCGCTTTGCCATATTGAAAACCCCGCTTTCAGGGGAATGGTCGGAAGTCCGCACCCTCCTCAAGGTTCATATCAATCAGGCTTTCGCTGGCTGCGAAACAGCACCAGTATCATTCCGGCCATCGAAAGGGCCAGCGCGGCAAGCACCAGCGGGTAACGCCCATGAAACGCCGCCGAGGACAGATGGCGAACCAGAATCCCCGTCAATGCCCATAGCACCGCGGCGCCATAGGCGGCATTACGGAGACGTAAGGTAACAATACAGGCTATCGTCGTCGCTACCACTACCATAATTGCCGTCCACAATTCCGGCGCGAGTCCAAACCCATCCCAGTTCCGGCTTACCAGCCAGCCTGTGATATTGGCCACCGTTGCCACTGTTACCCAGCCAAAATAGAGTCCAAACGGGATGCGCAGCGCCAGTTCTTCCTTGGTGGTGTACGGAGGTTTGCGAAACTGCACGTTAATCAGCAGCAGGCACAGGAGCATCGATGCAATCAAAACCACCGACACGGTCAGGTGCCCGTAATGCCACGCGAATATCCACCCGGAGTTGAGCAGCGACGAAAGTGCAAACAGCAGCGCCGTACGGTTCAGCGCCTTATCCCGGTGCGCGTCGCTATCCGGTTGCGCTTTCTTGATTTGAAAAACCACATACACCAAAAGCATCAGGTAGATTGCTCCCCAGATCGCAAAGGTGTACGGCATGGGGGTGAACAGATTTGGCAACCGATCCGAAACCTGCCCGGTTGTAATGCCGTTAAGCGGCAGAATATTGGCCAGCGCGTTTACCGCAAGCATGACCAAAAACGTAATCAATACCAGCACTTTCCGCCATCCACTTTTTACCGTTACATTCACAACGAATCCTCCCTTCCTATGTACCCGTTAAAAGCAACGTTCCTTGCGCCACTTGCGGCAATCTTCCACAACTTTTCCAACATCGCAACGGTAACATACCTCGTTGGTCAGGTTACCCCCGGCAAAGAACTCATCCAAGTTTTGATAGGTTGTCTGCGCTATGTTTTCTAAGGCTTCCTCTGTAAGGAAAGCCTGATGCGACGTTAGCACGACGTTAGGCCGCGATACCAGCAGCGCTAATACATCGTCTTTAATCAAGTTGCCGGAATTATCTTCAAAAAACAGTTCCGCTTCCTCTTCATACACATCCAAACCAGCGCCGCGTACTACGCCGCTGTTCAGGGCGTCCAGCAAGGCTTCGGTGTCAATCAAAGCGCCGCGTGACGTGTTCAGGATGAAAACGCCGCGTTTCATTTGGGAAAAAGCCTCCGCGTTCAGCATATGCCGCGTTTTCTCCGTTAAAGGACAATGCAGCGACAGTACGTCGCTCTTGGCGAAAATCTCCTCCAGCGACACATATTCCAGCCCGGCATCTTGAGCAGGGTATGCATCATAGGCTAATACCCGCATCCCAAAGCCGCGGCAAATATCAATAAAAACGCGGCCAATTTTCCCAGTGCCAATCACGCCCACCGTTTTCCCGTACAAATCTACACCGGTTAAGCCATTCAGGCTAAAGTTAAAATCTCTTGTGCGGTTATACGCGCGGGGTATTTTTCGGTTTACCGCAAGCAACAGGGCCATGGCATGTTCCGCAACCGCGTGCGGCGAGTATGCAGGTACGCGAACCACGTTAATTTTGCCATACGCGGCACGGAAATCGACATTGCTGTATCCGGCGCATCGCATGGCGATCACCCGTATGCCCAATTTGTGAAGGGTTTCGATTGCATCCGCGTCAATGGTATCGTTCACAAAAGCGCAAACCGCATCGCTGCCCGCGGCCAGCTGCGCGGTGGCAGGCGTCAGTTTGCTTTCCAGGTAGCGTATTTCATAACCAGGATTGACTTTGTCAAACCATTCCCGATCATAGGGTTTTGCATCAAATAAAGATATGATTTTTTTCATGCAGTACTCCTTCTGCTGTTCGTTGCGCTTCGCGGCACAAGTTGCTGTTAAAAAGCGCTTGCTTGGCTGCTCCCGGACAGGGTTCTACCATCGCTACACGTTGTTCAGCACCGGTTTTCATCCACCATGCCATTTGCGTTACCTGAATCCTCCGCCCTCCGACATAGGTTTATACCGATGCTTTGCTCATACCCTTATGGCGTATGTTCTAAACAATCTCCCGCCCCTGCCCGGCAACCTCTTTCCCAACGCTATTATGGTAAAGCAGTTTGAACAGGCGCAACGATCAAGCGATATTTGCATCCGAAGTCTGTCAAGCTATCCATGTTGTAATGCTTTAAGTCTCTGCATAGGATGTTCCCCATAATTTCCCATATTCCTGCTTTATTTCCAAGGTTCTCTGTAAATTCAGGCAAGGGGCGGCCTTCTCGTCCTTTTGATAGGCGCAATGTTTCCCGCGCATGGCAGAGCCCAAGCGAGCTTCGCGGCCGCTCCCGGGTGCCATAACCAGGATCATGGCATCAACTCCAGCGTTGCGTGTTTATAACCGCCGATGGTTATATGGTTTACCGCAATGATTATGGCATCTTTCATGCCCATCGCAATCGCAAAGTAGCATAGCAACGCATACAGGGAGCTCCGGCTTCAGGCCGGGGCTCCCCTCTGGTGTTATGAGCAACGATTCCGCATCTTGGGTCTACGCTTTTAGTACAATCCGCTCTGTCGCGTAAGGATAGGCCCGTCAACCGCCGTTACGGACTGGCTGCCGGCAACAAACGCTTGCAAGGATGCCCCTTGGCGCTTTTTTAGGATTTCTTCCCCTTCGTGTGTATACGAAGTGACACCAGCATCAGGACATCGTTAAGGATTTCGTTATTCGTAACGTCCGCCATCAGCCACTTGGTATCGTTCATCCCCGAAGCATGGGCGTACAGCGTTTGTATGGCTTGGGTGCAGACCCTGATGCGGAGTTCTGCCTCCGTATGCTCGCTGGGCCCAATGCAAATCAGGCAGGTAAAATAGCCACGGCGAGGATACACCGTGCAAAGGGCACGGCCTCCCCTCCTGAATTTCACATTCCATCCGGGCGCGCCGGAGCAACGGCTGTGCTCCACTCGGCAGGCGGCCCCATCCTCCGTCTGCAACACACGTTGAAAGGTATCCCACAACGGATTGCCAATGTGCCTGGTAATTTGATCCCATTCCGGTTTTTGCTCCGATGGGTACAACTCGTTCCACTCCGTTTTCATTCCCCTGCCTTTGCAAACAAATATCTTAGCGCAGGATGCGGCGCCGCTTACACATGTACGGCTTTCAAGCGGTGCGCCAGCGTTTGAGCGTCGGTAAAAACTGCTGCATCATCGCGCGCGCTGCGTCTTCGGTCATCTCAGGGTTTTCCTGTACCATAGGTTTCACGCAGATTTCAACCATCTCCTGCATGGTTCCATGAAATGTGTATTCCCCGTTTTCGTAGCAGTATTTGCAGAATTCCGCGTTCTTCTCGCCATTCTTTTCCGTGCCGTACAGGTCTGTTTGATCCCCCATTGGCATCCCACAGCTTTGGCAAAACGTATCCATACATTTCCCTCCTTACTTTCTTCAGGCCTTGCCTGATGATTCCAGTATAGGCATGTAACCTTGACATCTGTATGTCAGGGTTGATAATGCTCCGCGATTTTCTTTGTAAAGGCTGCCATCCCGCTGCGCAGCGTCTGCGGCGAGAGGATCGTTACCCCGTCGCCAAAGGTAAGCAGGTACCCAAAAACCCAGTCGTCAACCGGCATCGTGGCCGTTACCAGCAGCGCGCCATCCGGCAAAACCACAATGCAAGCCGGATCAAATTCATCATAAACGCGGTAAGCCAATGATGCCCGAAACCGCAATTGCAGAGAGGTTTGCTCCATTGGCGGCAGAAAAAAATCCTGCTCCGGCGAAGGCGCGTCGTCAAAAGTTTCCTCGAAGTTTTCCCCAGCCATCTCCAGCGTTAGTATACGGTTCACCTTAAACAACCGATAGTCTTCCGCCTTTTTACAATACGCCTGCAAGTACCAGTTTTTTGCTTTGAAAATCAGTTTAAATGGACAAATGACACGGCTTGTGGTTTCACCCGTTGTGCTGCAATATGTAATTCGCAACATTTGCCGCTGCAATATGGCCACTTTCAGTTTTTCAAACTTCCGGTTGTCCACGCGCCCAAATCCCCAGCGGGAAAAATCCACCTCAATCCAGTTCGCGCTCGGCTTGCGAAAAATACCGCCGAGCTTGGCCAACAATTCCCCCACCTGTTGGTCGGCCGCTTGCAAGCTTTGTATGGCGTACAAAATTTGATTCTGTTCATCATCGCTGAGCATGGCCTGATTCAAGGTATAGCCTTCGCTCAACGTTACGCCGCCGTTTCGGCCTGCCACGGCATGGATGGGCACGCCGGCCATGGATAGCGCTTCCACATCCCGGTAAACCGTGCGTACCGACACTTCCAGCAACGCGGCTAACTCCGGTGCGCATACCGTGCCTTTTTCAAGCAATAGATACAACAGATGAAACAGACGATCGTTTTTCATAGCAACCTTCCTGCGTTTACATGTTTTGCTACAGTATACCACAATGTAGCACGGAATCGTTCTCGCCTGTTTCAGCCCAATTTTCATCTTGCGTTGTGCTAACCGCGATGGTATGATTCCTTCAACCATTCTTGGGTGGAGGTTTAGCTGCATGGATCCGTTTTTACCAATTGAGTGTCTTGGGGTCGTAGCCTTTGCAGTGTCCGGCGCCATGGTCGCAATTCGCAAAGGGATGGACTTATTTGGCGTTATCGTGCTTGGCCTGTTTACCGCCGTGGGAGGCGGCTTGTTTCGCGATCTGGTTTTGGGAATTACGCCGCCCCAGATGTTGCGAGACCCCACCTTTGCGATCATTGCCATTACGACCAGCACGTTATTTTTTGCGTTGCTCTATTTTGTGCGTCGCGAGCCTTCCATGCGCGTTAAGGAGCTTTCACGGTTGCTGTTGCTATACACAGATGCCGTAGGTCTGGGCGTCTTTACCGCAAGCGGCGTGGATACGGCACTGCGAGCCTATCCGGACAGCACAGTTTTCACAACCTTATTTGTGGCATTGCTCACCGGCACCGGCGGCGGTATTCTCCGCGATATTATGGCCGGCGAAACCCCAAGCGTGCTGGTTCGACACATTTACGCGGTAGCCGCGCTGGTTGGCGCAGCAGTCTATTTGTTGCTGCGTGATCAATTGCCGACCGTGTGGGCCACCATCTGCTGCACAATCGTCATTGTTACCATCCGCAGTTTTGCGTCGCATTACCGATGGAACTTCCCTCGTATTCCATCTTCCGGTCAGCCTCGGCTTTGAATAGCTTTAAGGTATAAAGCAACTGTATGGGAGCGATCCGTATGGAAATTCGGTGCATGATTCCCAGTGATTACGATCAAGTGTACGAGCTATGGCTTCGTACTCCGGGCGTTGGGCTTAACAGTGTGGATGATTCCCGCGAAGGGATTACGCGTTACCTTCTGCGCAACCCGGAAACCTGCTTTGTGGCGCTGCGCGGCAATACGGTTATCGGGGTGATTCTCAGCGGCCACGACGGTCGTCGCGGATATGTGTATCATATGGCGGTCGATGTGGAGGAACGCAGGCAGGGCATTGGAGATCGTCTGTTTGCATCCGCTTTAAATGCCTTGCGCGCGCAGGGCATCGCGAAAATCGCTCTCCTCGCTTTTCGGAAAAACGGAATCGGCAATTCGTTTTGGGATAAGAAAGGGTTTTCGATCCGTGACGATGTGCTTTACCGTGATTTTGTGCTGATGCCAGGTATGGATGTACGTCCGTCGTAAAGGCAATTCTTGTTTTTTACGCTCTGTTTCATTGTAAGCGGTTGTCGCTTTCCGTAAATATACCTGCAACGCAACAGGGCGGGGAATCTTCCCCGCCCTGTTGCGTTGCGTCTACACCACCAGGGGCCGACGCTGATCCTTTACATCTGCGCGCTGCCGTCATCCTTGTCTTCGCGATGTCCGGTAACGTCTTCCACTACTTGCTTCACGTTGTTGGCCGCGTCCTTTACCACATGCTCAAAATCTTTATCAAACGCCGCGGCGTTGCGATCAATCGCGAAGCGATACCCCAGAACCAGCGCGACAATCGCGCCAACGATTACCAGCCAGGGCGCGCACAGCAGCGCGATTACCGAGAACAGAAGGGACAGGTTGACAATCGTTGTCTCGCCCTTGGTTACCATCAGGCGCGTACGGTATAACATGCTGAAGAAACCCGTTTTCCCTTGGTTGTTGGTGTTGCCAGTATTGTTGTTTTCCATGTTGTTTTTCCTCCTGCTGTTTTTGGATTTCGGGTATAACCCATATGGATAAATCCGTTGGTTAGGCTGGATGTCAATCCCGGTTTTCGGTTACGGAGTCCACCGCGCTTTTAACGTTCTGGGCCGCGTTTCGAACCACATCGTCGAAGCTTTGTTCAAATCCCAGCCCGTTAGGATCGATAGAGAACCGGTAACCCATAACCAGCGCGGCGATCAGGCCGATGATCACAAGCCAGGGTGCGCTTAGCAGCGCGATGATGCTGAATAACAGGGATAGATTCACAACGGTTTCTCCGTTTTTGCTGGTGCGGAAGCGTATCCGGTACAAAACGCTGAAAAATCCTTTGTCACGGTTCGTGGTGTTTTCCATGGTAGCTCCTCCTGACATTTTGTGTCCTTTCCTTTCGACACGCATAGAATACCATGTTTCCCGCCCGCTTGCTTGAGAGTGGATTTATGGTTTCATGAGAATCGGATGAGAATCAGGTTGGATATAGCATTGTCATACTTGTCACCAAATAGGCAATGCGTTATACTGCTTGTATACAGTTGCACGGATGCAGATCATAGCATACCGTTTACACACAAGCAGCGCAAGGAGCAGGAAAATGAATAATGATTTGTTTCGTAAAACCGCGGTCGACCGTGTTACCTCCCCGGATCAACTGAATAATACCATCAAGGTGGTGCCTACCGGCGTTTGGCTTGTGCTCGCGGCGGTCGCCCTCGCGCTGGCGGCTATGTTTCTGTTTGTTGCCACAACCGATCTGGATTTGATCGGTCTGATCTTTGGTTAGGGGTGCTTATGAGCAACACAAAAAAAGTACCCGTCATTTTACAGCAG
>Ga0183100_1000878_pt1 | contig 18349 bp, 18 predicted proteins | sample Biomet2_FD_127789 | JGI IMG/M metagenome (GOLD analysis project Ga0183100, IMG submission 127789) | Microbial communities from bioreactor (seeded with anoxic lake sediment) at LBNL, California, USA - Biofuel metagenome 2 | ecosystem: Engineered > Bioreactor > Anaerobic > Unclassified ...
GGAAACCAGGCAGGATACAACAGTTTACTACAATCAGCAGACTGGATAAAAGCGTCTAAAGATATTAAAGATAAAGCAACTGACTTTATAAAGTCTCATGCTTCCTCTCCTGTAAGTGTATACCTTTTAAACAAATACTTTATTCAGGAATCAAACCCTGATTACAAAAAAATAAAAGAACTAATCGGGCTTATTAATGGTCCGGTAAAAGACTCTCCTTTCATCCAGCAAATTATAAAGTCCATGAATTCAAAATCAGCTCTTGCCGAAGGAAAAGCTGCCCCATATTTCAATCTTCCTGATTCAAAGAAAGCATACTTAAGCCTTTCAAACTACAAGAGCAAGTATCTTCTTATTAACTTCTGGGCTTCGTGGAGCACTGCTTCAAAAAATGAAAACAGCAAATTAAATGCTATATATAAGAGATTTAACAAGAACCATCTTGTCTTTTTAGGAATATCACTAGACACCGATAAAATGAGATGGCAGGAAGCTATAAAAAGAGATACACTTGCTGGAGATCAGGCATGTGATTTCAATGGTTGGGGATCAAATGTAATACAACAATATGGAGTGGAGTCACTTCCGGCAAATATACTCATTGATCCTAAAGGCAATATTGTAGCAAGGAATCTGGAAGAAAAAGACTTAATAAAGAAACTGGAAGAACTCTTCATTGAAATAAAACCTTAAACTTATTTTATGCTTGTAAAAGTATTCGGGGCTGCTGTTCAAGGGATAGACGCCACTGTTATCACCATTGAAGTAAACAGCACCAGAGGATGTATGTTCCACCTTGTAGGTTTGCCGGATTCGGCAGTAAAAGAAAGTCACGAACGCATTCTTTCAGCATTGCAGGTGAACGGATATAAATTCCCTACTTCACAAATCGTCATAAACATGGCTCCGGCTGATATCCGGAAAGAGGGATCAGCTTATGACCTGCCATTGGCTATTGGAATGATGGCCGCAAAAGAAAATGTCTCCACTGAGAACCTGAGTAAATATATTATCATGGGTGAGCTTAGTCTGGACGGAAGTTTGCAAGCTATCAAAGGAGCTTTACCCATTGCAATAAAAGCACGTGAAGAGGGTTATGAAGGACTTATTGTTCCTCAGCAAAATGCAAGAGAAGCAGCTGTAGTAAACAACCTGAAAGTATACGGAGCAAGAAACATCAAAGAAGTTATCGAGTTTTTCAATGGAGAAAAAACACTTGAGCAAACAGTGGTAAATACCCGTGAAGAGTTTTATGCACAACAAACTTCCTTTGATTTTGATTTCTCGGATGTAAAAGGGCAGGAGAATGTAAAACGAGCTCTCGAAGTAGCTGCGGCGGGAGGGCACAATCTTATAATGATTGGTGCGCCAGGCAGCGGTAAATCCATGATGGCTAAAAGACTTCCTTCCATCCTGCCGCCACTATCTTTAGGAGAAAGTCTGGAAACTACAAAAATTCATTCCGTGGCCGGAAAGTTAGGGAAAGACACATCACTAATTGCTAAACGACCATTCCGAAGCCCACATCATACAATATCACAAGTGGCAATGGTAGGTGGTGGAACTTACCCACAGCCTGGCGAGATTAGTTTAGCCCACAACGGATTGCTTTATCTGGATGAGCTTGCTGAGTTTAACAGGAGTGTGCTCGAAGTTCTTCGCCAGCCACTTGAGGACAGAACGATTTCTGTTTCAAGAGCAAAATATAGCATTGATTATCCAGCCGGATTCATGATGATTGCTTCAATGAATCCATGCCCGTGTGGATATTATAATCACCCCACCAAAGCTTGCGTGTGCAGCAGCGGACAAGTACAAAAATACCTGAACAGGATATCAGGACCGCTTCTTGATAGAATAGACATACAGGTTGAGATTGTTCCCGTCCCATTTGAAAAGATATCCGATAAGAAAACATCTGAACCAAGTTCAGAGATAAGAGAGCGGGTGATAAAGGCTCGCCAGATTCAGGAACAACGATATGCCAATTACACCGGAGTGTACTGCAATGCTCAAATGAGCACAAAGCTGCTTCATACTTTTGCCGAACCGGATAATACCGGACTTGCACTTTTAAAGAACGCGATGAACAGGTTAAATCTTTCGGCCAGGGCATACGACCGTATTTTAAAAGTGTCACGTACCATTGCCGATCTTGATGGCTGTGAAAAGATAAAATCATCTCACCTGGCAGAAGCTATCAGCTATCGTAATCTCGACAGGGAAAGTTGGGCCGGATAATTAAGAAAGAGAATCATTATAAATTAGTGAATATGATCAGATTTGTATTTTCATTATTGGTTTGTTTAGTAGTTGCATGCAATGCAAACAGTCAGAACCTGAAAATAAAGAATATAGTAATCTCCCGTGTAATTACTAAAATAGAAAATAACGTTCATGAAAAGTATGAGAACGAAGGGCCCCGGGCATATTTTAAAGTTGAACTGGAGAACAATACTGATACTATTCTTACGCTAGACCCTTCTCATGCAAAATTCATGCTTCAATTCAGGTACAACGGACTTGATTACAGGAGAAAGGTTCTCTCTGTATTCTTAGCTTCATTTAATGAACTAAAAGAAATACGCCTGAAACCTGATGAAAAATATCCTGTTGAGTTTGGAATGCGAATATTCTCGGGTACAGATCTGGTTAAAGAAAAGAAGAACAACAAGAACAGTTACGATTATTCTCAGGAAATACTGAAAGCATTGCCTACGTTACAGCTGCAATATATGGATCCTGATTTAAGAATCACTTCGGGAAAGATTGAAAACATTGAAACTGAAGACTATACTTACTTTCCAAAGAAATTGATGAAACATTAAAAAAATATCCGAAAGACCTCTGTCCTTCGGATATCTCACATGTAACCCTAACCAGTTATTTCTTACTGAATATCGCTCTATCCCGTAATCAAAGACACTGGGCATAATATATGTCGTTATATAAATGCATTCATTGCACGATTACTGCACGAGAATTTTTAATTTATCATTAATTAACAGAGCAGAGAAACTATTTCTCTATCCGTATACGGGCATCCACTGCAATAACATCCTTATTTGTAGCCAGCAATGGGTTGATGTCCATCTCTTTAATCTCTGTTGCAAAACGAAGCAACGTTGACAGGCGAACGATTATTTCTGCAAACTTATCTTCATTCACTCCTTTCTGACCACGGGTTCCCTGAATAATTTTATAAGCCCGTAATGAGTGAATCATAGAATATGCCTCTTCGTAAGATAAAGGAGCCAGACCGGATGAAACATCTTTCAGCACTTCCACAAAGATGCCTCCTAGTCCACAAAGAACCACATGCCCGAACTTCTCTTCGTATTTAGCTCCGATAAACAGTTCTGTGCCTTTAAGCATTGGCTGAACCATAATGGCTGTAACATCAGGAAGCTTCATCATTCGTTCAAACTCCAATGCCAGATGTTGTGCCGACTTGATATTCAATGCCACTCCGCCAATATCTGATTTATGAACCGGACCAACCACCTTCGCTACGACAGGAAATCCACAGTTGTGAGCAAAAGCAAGAATCTGTTCTTTATCGGCAGAAACAAACTCTTCCACTATTGGAATTCCGGCCGACTTAAGTAATTCCTGCACTTTAACAGGTTCAATATATCCATTAGAAGAAATGGAATCTATAATCCGGCGGATTTGAGGAACATCCACACCAAATAGCTCAATCTCCTTAACTGCCGGCTGAGGTACATTCATTATCCGAGTCAGTGCCACTCCAAGAGTTACTTCGTCCGAGAAGTTTACATGTCCTTTTTTGAGGAATGCATCTACTTCTTTCCCAGCAGTGTGCAAAGAAGGAAGCACAGGGAAAACAGGTTTACTGCAAGTCTGCATCTTCTGATGAAGTACATCGTAGGCTTCAAACATAGAAACCAGTCCAGGTGTTCCGAAGATTACCAGAATGGCATCAATATCTTCAAATTTCTCCTCGCAATAGTCAATCGCAATGCCCAGATGCTCGGGTGTTCCTGTTGCCAGAATATCTATCGGATTTCCCACAGCAGCTCCGGGGAACAGCTTACTTTTCAGTTCATCAGCTAATGCTCCTTCAAGCTTCGGAACATTCAGACCGCCCTTAGATAGAGCATCGGTCAGCATTACTCCGGGGCCACCTGCATGAGTGACGATTGCAAAATTCTTTCCCTTCAAAGGAGGCAGAGTGAAAATGCAACCCACAGTGGTCAGTTCCTCACGGGAATAGCATCGAACAATACCGGCCTTACGGAACAAGGCCTCAACAGCCGAATCCGGACTGGCTATTGCTCCGGTATGTGACGAAGCAGCTCTGCTCCCACTCTCTGAACTACCCGACTTAATGGCTGCAATTCTGCACCCTTTTCGAATAAGTGAGGAGGAATGGAACAACAAGCGGTCCGGATCCTTGATGCTTTCAATGTAGATGAGTTTGATTTTTGAATCTGTCTCCGGATTAAATGTTTCGTCCATGTATTGCAGCACATCTTCCACCCCTATTTGTTTGGCATTACCCACAGACCATACGGAATTAAACTGAAGTCCTTTTGCCACCGCACTTTCCAGAATAAAAACCGCTGTAGCACCGGAACTGGAAATAAGATCTACTCCCTTCGGATTAAGCAATGGAATAGGTTTAGTAAAGACGCTGTGATGCCAGGTATTCATTAAACCGATGCAGTTTGGCCCAATCAATGAGGCACCATACTTATTCACTGTTTCAAGAATAGCCTCTTCCAGCAAAGCCCCTTCGTGAGTTTCCTCACCAAAACCGGCCGACAGAATAATAAAAGCACGTACTTGCTTGTCACGAGCCAGAGTCTCTACAGCAGATGGGCAAAGTCCGGCAGGAATTGCCAGGATGGCCAGATCCGTTTCAGGAATTTCAGAAACATCTGGATATGATTTTACGCCTTGTACTTCGTTTTCCTTTGGATTCACAGCCCTCAGCTCTCCCAGAAAACCTCCGGAAATCAAATTTCTCAGGATTGCCCCTCCGGGTTTATGAACATTATTTGAAGCTCCCACCACTACAATACTTTGTGGATGCAGTAATTCTTTTGTAATCATAGAGCGTATATTTTTCGTTTTTTTATTAAAAACAAAGGTAGCAATTTTATGAAATTATTCATCTGCGGCTTGTTCTTTTTCAACTTACTCTCCATTATATATCAATCATAAGGTTAAACTAGCTCATTAGTACCGGAACATTAACTAAAACGCCCTGAAAGATTATAATTAGAGTCACGACCCTAATATCTTTACATCATGAGGTTGATAAATCAAGGTCGTGACCCTATTATAGCAGCCTGTACAGGCCAGGACTAATATTCCCTTATAAAATTGTTAAGCTTTCTGTTTTTCCGTGCTAATATTCCATTATTCCCCTAAAAACCTTTATCTTTGCACGTTGCAATTGTTGAAGCTTTGCCCCGCAGAGCCTCGGTTTGCAGCCCGAAAATGTAATATAAAAATTCATCATACATGGAAAAGAAATATAAAAGAACCACGGTGACCTCAGCGTTGCCTTATGCTAACGGACCGGTTCACATCGGACACCTTGCCGGAGTATACGTTCCGGCTGACATTTATGTACGTTACCTTCGCCTTAAAAAAGAAGATGTACTCTTCGTTGGCGGTTCGGACGAACATGGTGTGCCTATCACTATCCGTGCAAAGAAGGAAGGAGTTACTCCTCAGGACGTTGTTGACAAATACCACGGCATTATTAAGAAATCTTTCGAAGAATTCGGCATCTCATTCGATGTTTACTCACGTACTTCTTCAAAGACTCATCACCAGGTGGCTTCTGATTTCTTCAAGACATTGTATGACAAAGGAGAATTTATCGAAAAGACTTCTGAACAATACTACGATGAAGAGGCAAAACAGTTCCTTGCCGACAGATATATTACCGGAAAATGCCCTCATTGCGGCAATGAAAATGCGTATGGTGACCAATGCGAAGCCTGCGGAACGTCATTGAGCCCAACAGATTTGATCGATCCTAAATCGGCCATCAGCGGAAGCAAACCGGTAATGCGTGAAACAAAGCACTGGTATTTACCGCTCGATAAACACGAAGCATGGTTGCGCCAATGGATATTGGAAGACCACAAAGAATGGAAATCCAATGTTTACGGACAATGCAAGTCATGGCTGGATATGGGACTCCAACCACGTGCCGTGAGCCGCGACCTCGACTGGGGTATTCCTGTTCCGGTACCTGGTGCAGAAGGTAAGGTTCTTTATGTATGGTTTGACGCTCCAATCGGATACATTTCAAACACTAAGGAATTGCTGCCGGATTCTTGGGAAAAATGGTGGAAAGACTCAGATACCCGCCTGCTTCACTTCATCGGAAAAGATAATATCGTGTTCCATTGCATTGTGTTCCCTGCAATGTTGAAGGCAGAAGGCAGCTATATCCTGCCGGATAATGTTCCTGCCAATGAATTCCTGAACCTTGAAGGAGATAAAATTTCAACTTCACGCAACTGGGCTGTGTGGTTACACGAATACCTGGAAGATTTCCCTGGCAAGCAGGACGTTCTTCGTTATGTATTGACAGCTAATGCTCCGGAAACCAAAGATAATGACTTTACCTGGAAAGATTTTCAGGCTCGCAATAACAACGAACTGGTTGCCGTATTCGGCAACTTCGTGAACCGTGCTTTAGTTCTTACCGAAAAGTACTTCGGTGCTCAGGTTCCTGCTGCAGGCGAACTAAGTGAATACGACAAGCAAACTCTTGCCGATTTCGAGAACGTAAAAAAAGATGTGGAGCACTATCTTGATACATTCAAATTCCGTGAAGCTCAGAAAGAAGCGATGAACCTTGCACGTATCGGTAACAAGTATCTGGCAGACACAGAACCTTGGAAGCTCGCAAAGACAGACCTGAACAGAGTTGCAACGATTCTGAACATCAGTCTTCAGCTGGCAGCCAACCTTGCTATTGCATTCGAACCATTCCTGCCTTTCTCTTCTAAGAAACTGAGAGATATGCTTAATATGAATACTTTCGATTGGGCAGAACTTGGTCACACAGACCTTTTGGAAGCTGGTCACAAACTAAATAAACCAGAGCTCCTTTTCGAAAAGATAGAAGACAGCGTAATTGAAGCTCAGGTTCAAAAGCTTCTGGATACTAAAAAAGCGAATGAAGAAGCAAACTATAAAGCAAATCCTATCCGTGAGAACATCGAATTTGATGATTTCACTAAGCTGGATATCCGTGTTGGTACAGTATTGGAATGCCAAAAAGTGCCTAAAGCTGACAAACTACTTCAGTTCAAGATTGACGACGGACTGGAATGCCGCACCATTGTATCGGGTATTGCCAAACACTATGCACCGGAAGAACTAGTCGGCAAGCAAGTATGCTTCATCGCCAATCTGGCTCCCCGCAAACTGAAAGGCATTGTTTCTGAAGGTATGATCCTTTCTGCCGAAAACAATGACGGAAGTCTGGCTGTAATCATGCCGGGCAAGGAAGTAAAACCGGGTAGCGAAGTAAAATAAACAGCGTAAGAAGAATGGCAAATACACTGAAAGAGAAAACCATCTGGGCACTGATCTGGAATGTGCTGGATAAAGTAGGACAACAAATCATTCTCTTCCTGGTGGGAATAATGGTAGCCCGTATTCTTTCAACAGAAGATTACGCGTTGGTAGGCATGCTTGCCATCTTCACAGCTTTAGCAAATATTGTTATTGAGAGCGGCTTTTCAGCTGCTCTCATTCGTAAGAACGATGCCACAGAGAAGGATTACAGTTCTGTGTTTTATTTTAATCTCGGAGCTAGTATACTGGTTTACATAATCCTGTTTTTCTGTGCACCATTCATTGCAAATTTCTATAACCAGCCGTCGCTTACACTGATTGCCCGCATAGTATTCCTTGCTATTCCGGTCAATTCATTAAGCCTCATCCAAACAACTATACTAACAAAACAGATCAACTTTAAGAAGCTTACCAAAGTCAACTTTATCTCTTTGTTAGCTTCCAGTTTGCTCTCCTTGTATATGGCATACGCCGGTTATGGCGTGTGGACATTGGTCGTACAACCGGTTTCATTGGCCGTTGTCCGTTCCATGCTTCTTTGGATTGCAAGCAGCTGGCGCCCTGTTAAGGAATTCAGCATGCGTTCCATAAAAGAGCTGTTTGCTTTTGCTTCCAACCTAATGCTGTCAAGCATCATCAATACAGGTTTTCTCAACATTTATTCCGTCTTTATCGGAAAAATCTACCCGTTGCAGCAACTGGGATACTACAGTCAGGGCGGTAAGATGTCAGATATGGGAGTAAGTACTATCTACGGAAGTATCCAAAGTGCCACTTTCCCTATCTTTTCATCCATACAAGATGACAAAGAACGCCTGTTGCGTGCTTATCGCAAGACTATAAGATTCACCTCTTTCCTTACTTTTCCGGCTATGATTGGAATGGTGTTGGTAGGTAACCCGTTTATACGTATAGCATTGACCGACAAGTGGGCCAACGCTATCCCTTTCTTCCAATTATTATGTGCCGGAGGAATATTCACCATACTGACAGCTATCAATAGTAACTTCCTTAAAGTGAGCGGGCGTTCAGATATTCTGCTGAAACTGGAAGTATTCAAACTGATAGTTACAGCAATAGCCTTGGTATGCACTCTTCATCAAAGCGTATGGGTAATGGTAGCCGGACAGGTAGTTGCCCGCCTTGTTATCTATTTATCAAACGTAGTAATGGTTCACAAATACGGAGATTATCCGGGATGGTATCAGATAAAGGACATCACTCCTTACCTCGGCATGTCCTTGCTTCTTTTTGCCTGTTTATATCCATTAAGTTTTATCATATCAAACCTGGTTCTGTTATTTTGTACGCAAATCATTCTTTTCATTATTGCATACATTGTTCTGAACAAGTTATTAGGATCGGCAATCTTTGATGAAATCATGGCATTGCTTTTCAAAAAGAAAACAACACAAAATAATCAGTCGGCCGAATGAATGCAAAAGTAAAAGTAAGCGTATTGATGCTTACCTACAACCACGAGAAATACGTTGCTGATGCTATAGAAAGCGTAATAAAGCAACAAACAGATTTCCCGTTCGAGCTGGTTATTGGCGAAGACCGCAGCACAGATAGCACAGCCGACATCTGCCGTGAGTATCAGAAAAAATATCCTAAGATCATCAAACTCACAACAAATGAGGAGAACCTGGGACTACAAGAGAATTTCATCCGTTCCTATAACCGCTGCTCCGGTGAGTATATGGCTATCTGTGAAGGAGACGACTTCTGGATCAACAAGTATAAACTGCAAATCCAGGCCGATTTTTTGGATCAGCACAAAGAATATTCAGCTTGTTTTCACCGTGCACTGAACTATTATCAGGAAGATGGAAGCAAAAGCATAGGTAATGGCGGTTATCAGAAGAAGGTAAATACTGTATTCGATATCATAAACAGCAATCCCATCACCAACGTTACGGTTATGTTTCGTCTGGGACTGTTCGGTGAATTACCATCCTGGTTCAGCAAAGTAACATCATACGATTTTGCCATCCATGTACTTAACGCAGAACACGGAGATGTTTATTTCATGAATAAAGTGATGGCGGTGTATCGCCAGCATAAAGAAAGCATCTGGAGCATGGCTACCTGTGAAAAACAGATACTTATATCTGTTATAAACAGGCAATTGCTTATTGATCATTACAAGGACAAGAACAAAGCAATCTGTGATAAACTCACAGAAACATATACAAACGGCTGCATACGGTTGGTTCAATATTACCAATCCATAGGCAATAAAGATAAAGTGGCCGAAACAGAACAGCTTATTTTCAAAGCCAACCCTTCTTTTACCATTGAACAGGTGAAGAAGATGGAAATAATAAGAAAATTACCGTTAAAGAAAGAAATATCAAAACGCATATTCCGTCTGGTAAAAGTTATCAGACGCGAAGTTTCCAAACTAATACCTTTACCTAAAATCAGATAGCCATGAATGCAGCAGGTTTTATTAAGACCGTTCACTATAAAGTAAATTGTGAATTAAAGAACATTGAAAGAAAAAATGCTCTTTCCAGAAAAAGAGATGATATACTGTCCTATTTCAGAAAACATGTTCCTGAGAACAAAGAAATAGAGGAAGCTGTAAATTACCTGAAGAATTCTTCTCTTCACACATTCTGTGCTCCGTTTCGTGAGGCATATAAATGGGAAAACATCAATGTTCTCATTGATGCCTCTAATGGCCTACGCTATGTGATGCATCAGGGAAAGAAGTTGTATTTTGTTCGTTCCTTCAATGACAGAACAGTGAAATACTGCTATAACGGATTGAGAACCGAGCAAGATCCGGACTCACCACATTGCTACTTAAGTGATAGTTTTACAGTAAAGCAAGATGATGTTTTGCTTGACGTGGGCAGTGCTGAAGGAATCTTTGCTCTGACACATATCGATAAACTGAAACATGTGGTTCTTTTCGAAAGAGATCCTCAATGGGTGGAAGCTCTGGAAGCAACCTTTGCACCCTGGAAAGAGAAAGTTACTATCATAAGGAAATATGTATCCGACTGTGACGATGCAGAAAATATAACCATTGATTCTTTTTTGGCAGATAAGCCCTATATACCAACTTTTATTAAGATTGACGTTGAAGGAGCCGAGAAAAGAGTATTAAACGGAATGCAGAAAACCATTAAGTTAGCCGAACTGAAAATGGCACTTTGCACTTACCATCAGCAAAAAGATTTTGGAGAATTCTCTCATTATCTTTCAGATATAGGTTTCAAATGGAATGCATCAAAAGGTGTTATGCTTTTCCTCAATGATCTGGAAAGTGTTCGGGCACCATATTTCAGAAAAGGATTGATCAGAGCAAGCAAGTAAACAGAAAATTATAGAGGATGATTACACTAGTACCCGTAGGAGGTTTGGCAAACAGAATGAAAGCGATTGACTCCGCCATTGCTTTGGCTGGCGAAGCAAATACCGGATTGCAAATTATCTGGTATAAAGATCAGGGACTTAATTGCCGTTTTGATGAACTATTCCAACAGATACATGTTGATAATATTAGATTGAAAGAAGCTTCTTTGATTGATTTGCTGGTTAACGACCGCCCAAGAAAGAAGAACTTTTATTTACCGAAACCTTTTCATAAGGTACTTTTTAATGATTGCATCTATGAAGCCGATGCAACGGAACGTTTTTACAGAGGTTTTGATTTCAAAGAGTGGGCAAAGCAAAAGCGGGTTTATCTGGCAAGTTGTGTTTATTTCTTTCATTCGGACAATAAAAAGCTCTTTGATGTATTTACTCCGATCGCCCCTTTACAGGAAGAGATATGCAGAAGATCGGCTTCGTTTAATGAACATACCATCGGTATTCATATTCGTCGTACCGACAACATATCATCCATTAAGGAGAGTCCGACTGAACTATTTATTGAAGAGATAAAAAGAGAGATTGAAAAGTGCAAGGAAGCAAACTTTTATCTGGCATCCGACTCTGAAGAAGACAAGAGAATCCTGACCGCAACATTTGGCAGCAGAATTATGACTTCCGACAAGCCGGCTGATAGAAACAGTGTAAGCGGTATGCAAGATGCCTTGATTGAGATGTATACACTTGCGCAAACCACTAAAATATTAGGCTCTGCCAAGAGTTCTTATTCGGAGACGGCGGCACAAATAAGCGGTATTGATTGTGTTATTTTAAAGAAATAGTATGAAAGTATCAGTTATCATCGTATCCTATAACTTTGAAAAATGGATAGATCGTTGTTTGGGTAGTCTGCGCCGCTCAACATATCCCGTTTCGGTGATAGTAGTTGATAACGGTTCAAAAGACAAGACCACTCAGATTATAGAAAAGAACTATCCGGAGGTTCATCTTATCAAGACAGGAACCAATCTGGGATTTGGCAAAGCCAATAATATTGGCATAAGGTGCGCCATGGAACAAGGAGCCGATTACTTCTTCCTGCTCAATCAGGATGCCTGGATCAGCGAGAAAACAGTAAAGACTCTGCTTACGCTTTTTGAAGAGCACCCCAAATACGGCATTCTTTCGCCCACACATCTGAATGGCAAAGGAGACAAACTCGATTTCGGATTCTCTACTTATTCTGGGATGAATGGGAAGGAAGATTTCACCAATATGCAAAATAACCATGAAGTAGTTACATTGAAATTCATCAATGCAGCCTTCTGGATGATTTCTCTTCAGACAATAAAGAAAGTAGGTGGGTTTTCACCTCTGTTCTATCATTATGGAGAAGATATTGATTACATCAACAGGTTGCATTATCACGGTTTGCAGCTAGGTTATTCACCCCATGTATTCGGATACCACGATCGCGAAAGCAGAGAGGTAACACGTGCCGATTTTCTTCGTTCTGAAAGAGTTTTCCACCTTTCGGAATATGCCAATATAAATTATACTTTCTCACAAGCTTTTGGTTACGGAGTTCTGGCTACAGTGAAGAAAGCAATGCAAGCTCTTTTCAAAGGGAAAATAGCCAATAGTTTTGCCTTTATAAATATGGGCTTTAAGCTACTTTGTAATACCACACAGGTACGCCACATCCGGACTAAGAATAAAAAAGAAGCATTAAATTACATTTGATCATGAGTTACGCACCAATCCTATTGTTTGTATATAATCGTCCTGAACATGCACAAATGGCTATCCAATCCTTGCAACAGAATAGTCTTTCACAAGATAGTGAACTATTCATCTATTCAGACGCTGCTAAGAATGAAGAAGCACAGCCGGCTGTTGATGAAGTTAGAAAACGGATTCACACAGTCGGGGGATTTGCAAAGGTTACAATTATTGAAAGGGATAAAAACTGGGGATTGGCTAAAAGCATTATCGACGGAGTTACTACACAGGTAAAGAAATTCGGTCGTGTGATTGTTTTGGAGGATGACCTGGTGGTAGCACCACATTTTCTGAAGTTCATGAACGATGCGCTGGAAATGTATAAAGATGAACCTAAAGTAGGACATATACAAGCCTGTGATTTCACAAAAGATACCACTCTGCCCGATACATTTCTTATCAAATGGACAGGAAGCTGGGGCTGGGCAACCTGGGAAAGAGCCTGGCAACTATTTAATCCTAATGGAGAAGCTTTACTTAATGAGCTTGAAGAGCGCAGGCTAACCAAAGTTTTCGACTTTAACGGTTCATATCGTTTTACGCGCATGCTTCGCAGACAAATTCAGGGGAAAAACAACTCCTGGGCCATAAGGTGGAATGCCAGTCTGTTCCTGAAAGATGTTCTGTCTCTGAATGTAGGCAAATCATTGGTACAGAATATAGGATTCGATGGAAGCGGAACAAACTGTGGCGGTGGTAATCTCTATGCATCTTTACTTTATCAGGATGAACTACCAGTAATAAAGATTCAGCCGATAGAAGAAAACAAGAAAGCAAGAAAATCTTTTGAGTGCTACTACAAAAAGACCAATTCATTCACAGCAAAAGCCATCAGAAGAATAAAACGTACCCTAAAAGGAGACTTCGGCGCATAAGAAAATAAGGTGCAAAAAAATATATCAGTCTGCTCATTTTTCAGTTAAAACAAGTACTTTTGTGGAAACATTTCACACAATGAGAGTACTTATAATTAACACATCAGAACGAATCGGAGGAGCTGCAATTGCTGCCGGCCGATTGATGGAATCACTTAAGAACAACGGAATCAAGGCTAAGATGCTGGTTCGTGACAAACAGACTGACCAGATTAGCGTAGTGCCTTTAGACCGCTCATGGATGAACGTTGTCAGATTTGCATGGGAAAGGGTTGTTATCTGGAAAGCAAACCATTTTAAAAAGAATAATCTTTTCGCTGTATCTATAGCAAATACTGGCAACAATATTACCTCACTGCCAGAATTCAAACAGGCCGATGTGATTCATCTTCACTGGATAAACCAGGGAATGCTCTCACTGAATGATATAAAACACATTATCGAATCAGGAAAACCTGTCGTGTGGACTATGCATGATATGTGGCCTTGCACCGGAATATGCCATCACGCCAGAGAATGTACAAACTATCAGGAAGGCTGTCACAACTGTCCTTTTCTATATAACGGCGGAAGTAAAAAAGATCTTTCATACCGCACTTTCAAGAAGAAACTTGCACTATACAAGAATGCAAACATTACGTTTGTGGCATGCAGTCAATGGCTTCGTTCACAAGCAGAAAAGAGTCTGTTGCTGGTTGGTCACCGAACAACCAATATCCCCAACCCCATCAACATTAATTTATTCAAGCCACACGATAAAAAAGAGGCTCGTTACAAAAGTAATCTTCCCCAGGATAAAAAGCTGTTGCTGTTTGGTTCGGTAAAGATAACAGATAAGCGCAAGGGGATTGATTACTTCGTAGAATCTTGCCGTCTATTAGTTGAAAAGTATCCTGAGATGAAGGAACAAACAGGAGTTGTAGTATTCGGAAAGCAATCGGCACAGCTTAAGGAACTTATACCTTTCCCTGTTTATGCCCTCGACTTTGTAAGTGACGAAAAGGCTATGGTCGATATCTATAATTCTGTTGACCTGTTCGTAACTCCATCACTAGAAGAAAATCTTCCAAACACCATCATGGAATCAATGGCTTGTGGAACTCCTTGCGTAGGTTTCAATATCGGAGGTATTCCTGAAATGATCGATCACCTTCACAACGGATATGTGGCAGAATACAAGTCTTCAGAAGATTTCGCCAACGGTATTCACTGGGCTCTGAATGAATCAGAATACCCAACCTTGTCCGAAGAAGCTGCAAGAAAGGTTGCTACTTACTATTCAGAAGGAATTATTGCGAAAAAATATATAGATATCTACAATAAAATAACCGGTAAAGATGAATAACCGTCCTAATCCACGTTTCTCTGTCATAACTGTAACCTACAATGCTGAAAAGGTTCTTGAAAAAACCCTTCAGAGTGTAATTAGTCAGACCTACAAAGAGTGGGAATACATCATTATTGACGGAGCATCAAAGGATAGCACGCTTTCCATTGCAGAGAATTATAAGGAGCAGATAACTAAAATAATCAGTGAACCAGATAAGGGACTGTACGATGCTATGAACAAAGGCATTACAGCAGCCTCCGGCGATTATGTTTGTTTTCTCAATGCAGGTGATGTATTTCATAGCGAAGATACTCTTCAACGGATAGTGGAATCAAACAAAGCCGATACTTTGCCGGATATTATTTACGGAGAAACAGCCATTGTTAACGAGCAACGAGAATTCCTTCACATGCGCCGTTTAAAGACTCCGGAAAAGCTTACCTGGAAAAGCTTTAAACAAGGAATGCTGGTATGCCATCAGGCTTTCTTTGCCAAGCGTACCATAGCAGAGCCTTTCGATTTATCCTATCGTTTCTCTGCCGACTTTGACTGGTGTATCAGGGTAATGAAAAAAGCCTCAACACTGCACAATACTCGCATCACAGTTATTGATTATCTGGATGAAGGATTAACAACCCAGAACCATAAAGCTTCTTTGAAAGAGCGATTCCGCATTATGGCAAAGCATTACGGCTGGATAAGTACTGTTGCTCATCATATCTGGTTTATAATAAGACTGATCATTAAATAGATATATACATAAAAATACTAAGCACTATGAAAATCCGCACACTACTTTTGTTGTTCTGCATGTTAACCTGCAGTTTCTCTTTCGCTCAAAGTTCAAAATCCATCTCCATCCTAGGCGACTCTTATTCCACCTTTGATGGATATCTGCAACCAGATACCAATTATGTGTGGTATTATGCCGTTCCAAAGCAACAAACCGACGTAACATCTGTGCGTGAAACATGGTGGCACAAGTTTATCAAAGAAAACAATTACCGTCTTTGTGTGAACAACTCTTTTTCAGGTTCTACCATTTGCAATACCGGTTACCGCAAAGAAGATTACAGCGACCGATCTTTCATCACCAGAATGAAAAAGCTCGGTAATCCGGATATAGTATTCATATTTGGTGCCACAAACGACTGCTGGGCTAAATCTCCCATTGGTGAATATCAGTACGAGAAGTGGACAAAGAAAGATCTCTATTCATTCCGTCCAGCATTGGCATACCTTCTATCGAATATGATCGATTACTACCCTAACGTTAAGATCTACTTCATCCTGAACAATGAATTAACCAATGAAATTAACGAGTCTACCAAAGCAATCTGTGCGCATTACAAGATAGATTGCATAGAGCTTCACAACATCGAAAAGAAAAGCGGCCACCCATCAATAGCGGGAATGGCAGAGATTTCTAAGCAGATTAAGGAGTATATGCAAAAGAATTAAGAATTTATTCATTTTGAGTCAACTTGATGCCAAAAGCAAAATACTTCTGGCATCAAGTGAAAATTATTCATCAATAGCATTATTTTCTCCGATTTCATATCCTTTCAGCGTAGCTTTCAGAACATTAATCAGATCTTGTCGGAACGGTTCGGGTGAAAGAACTGCGACTTTATCTCTATTCCATAAGAATTCCTGTTTAAGATCATAAGTCGGACGTACATAAATCTCAAAATCAGTATAGTCATTTCCCTTTGCTACTTCTGTCTGAGAGCTATGCATTGGTACATCCCGAAGATATGCATCCTGAGGCCAGAAAGCCCTGAAACGGATAATTTCCGGTTCAAACTGTCGGATAATCCCAAAGCAATGTTCAAAATAGGTATCAGGATTAAGCAATTTAGAAAGCCCTTTTGAAATAGATCTCTTATCTTCTATTATTTCCAGATCCGAGATACGTTCAAGTGCGCAGCTCATAGCACATTTTTTCTCGGCAACCTCGCCAATTACATACCAACGCTGCTTAAACAAACGCACAAATGCCGGAATCAACTCCACTTCACCAGGAAAATCCTTGTAATGGGATTGATATTTAAATTTCAATCCCTGCTTATGATCTATCGCATCCATTATTGTTTGCAACAAATGGGCAGCAGGAGGGGCAGAATCCAGCATCACATACTTATGCCCATTTACATGCTCTGCCAAATTGGAAATCCGAAAGGCACTAAGCAGCCACTTCTGAAGTTCATAATTCTTAAAGCTGTCCGGCCTCACCACTTTATAAAGATTTCCATCCCGTTTGTCGCATATAATATCCACATGCATCAAAGCTTCCGCTTCTCTCCGATAACGATTAAACGTTCGTTCAAAAAGTGCCTCTCCATCCTCGTTAGTAGACGAGTTCAACCATTTTTTCTGTATTTTTTCAAAAGTAAGTGGTTGCATACTAAGTGTATCAACAAGCCACAGACAAAATCTATATTTAAAAATCATACTCAGTTCTTATTATTCAAGATAATCACAAATCTTATTACTTATTGATTTACTAACCTTAACAACCAGCTTCAAAGAGAAGATCAGGTACAATATTTCTGCTAAAATAGTATACCAGTGTATGTCAGACAGAGATGAAGTATTCAGTTCCAAAAGATAGAACATTACAAGACCTATTGCACCCATTATACTACCAAAACTACCCAAAATAAATAAAAATATTATTATAGAAAGAAAACCTCTCATAGTTGTACTATTTAATAATAAAATAAACTAATTTACTTAACAGCCAGATTGTAATCCTCAGAATTACGAATCCAATCACTAACGCCCCCAGCAAAGGCCAGATTATATTAATCTGATAATGCCTTCCAACAATCCCCACTATTGTAAATAAGAACAATATCACAATAGGCGATGGTAACAAGCAAATAACAATAGCAATCCATTCGGATAAACCCTTTTTTTCCATAGCATTATCTGTTTAAATTTCCATTATGAAAATATATAAGGCTCATCTTACCCTAACCAAATTAGATGAGCCTTATTAACAGCCGTTACTTCTTATCAGAATCTTTGCAGGCTGCTATTACCGCACCTGCGCCACCGGCAATACATACACCAACTAATGCCGGGACCAATAATGGTGCTCCCAATGCTGCTGCGATACCTGCACCTGCCGCTGCACCTAAACCTCCGATAGCTGTAGCCGTAGTTACAGTTTTTTTCTCTTTGTCTTCCATAATCTTTCAATTTTTGTGAATTAAACAATATGTTATCATTCTCTTTCCAAATGATGTGACAAAGATATCAGAGGGAACTGCCATAGACTGGCGGGATGTAAAAAAGTTTATAAATACATATTATATCTCACGACACAGAGAGACTAATTTTTAACTGATTAAACAGTGCTTTGAAGTACAAATGGATAAATAATTACAATTTCAATCACAGGAATTTCAAATATTATCTTTTCTTTTAGCTTCAATTGAGGACTTTATTTCAT